>Ga0065711_1026810_pt1 | contig 59265 bp, 32 predicted proteins | sample Hoacrofraction12_FD_59098 | JGI IMG/M metagenome (GOLD analysis project Ga0065711, IMG submission 59098) | Hoatzin crop microbial communities from Cojedes, Venezuela - Epithelial fraction 12 v2 (version 2) | ecosystem: Host-associated > Birds > Digestive system > Esophagus > Crop | place... | reverse complement strand
TCTGGAGATATTCAAGACCCGCCTGGACACTGCCCTTTGCAGCCTGCTGTAGATGACCCTGCTTCGGCAGGGGGGTTGGACTGGATGACCCACAGAGGTCCCTTCCAACCCCTACCATTCTGTGATTCTGTGATTCTGTGAAGCTGACTGCTTATGTGGTGGACTGCTGACTGACTATCATGCATAGAAATGAACCAAATTTTTTTTTTTCTCCTAATTTAGGAAAAAAAGCTTTTTCTTCTGCCATCACAATTCCTACCACCACCACTACTGGTGCTGGAACACTGCCTTTACTAGTGGTGGAGGCAGGAGCAGTGCTAGCAGAGGGACCAGACAGCACCTGTACCATCAGCCAAGACAGTCGTGGTGACTGCAGAGGTAGAGCAGGAAAGTACATGTGGGCCTTGAGTGTGTAGCTAAGGGCAGGAGCTTCTGAACCCTGGGGGCACGGAGAGTGTTTCTTCAAGGACTGATCAAAAAATCAAGTGTTACAACATAATTATGGTTAAGCCAATGATGATCCAAACAAAATTTATAAATTATTTTTTCCTCATCCATAAATGAAAACAAGAGGGTTGTGAAAACAGATGAGAAAAGATTTCCTGCCTGGAGGCTGAAATGAGCTAAGGAAAGAGGATAAAATTTAGTCCAGATACCAAGTAAGTTTTGAATAAAAAGTCAGAGCCGAACCTATCCCAGGCCTGCCACAAAACCAAAATATCTTCTGTACCAAATGCCTGTGGCACAGGACTCAGAAGGACTGAAAACCCAGTTCTTATCTTTCTTTACACACCATGACTAAGTCTCTTAGCTATTTCATCTGCAGCACCAGGCAATTCTTCACTGTATTACCCTTTGAAGGGCTTCCACTCGTTTTTGTTTTTCCATTCTTTGTTTTCTGTTTTTTAGATTAGTGTCCCTGCTCCAACGAAGTGATTCAGCCACATTGGTTTTCAAGTCTCCAAAGAGCTTCTGTAATTGTCCGTGCTCTCTTCGAGTGAACTCTACTATCTCAACATGTTGACCAATTTTCTTCTCCAGCTCTTCTTCAGAATAAGCACTGACACTGCTCTGTTTCTTAATACTTTCCTCTTTTTATCTAATTTGGTCTCCCTACACTTTAATCTAACTGTATGTATTGCTTAATTCCCTACAGTACTTGAAATTCAGACTGTTATTAAATTGTGGTCAGTACTACTCTGTTAAACAGTCACTTCATTTCACCATAATACTTATGCAAAATGAAATACAAAGCACTACCCCATCTAATTACAAAATGAGCCAGTCCTTCCATTTCTGAATTGCTTTAGTGCAATAGTCAACATTAAATGAAAATCCCACTTCATGCGGTTCTCCCTAGTCTAATATCGAAACCACCTTCTCCAGCATTTCAAGGAACACTTTGTTATTCTTATTCAGAGGTCAGTACATTTGTCCTATAAACTACTTTTCTTCTAGTTCTTCATTGGCCTGCTGCACTGACTCAACACTTCAAATGTTTAATTAATTTTTGTCCATCCCCCATAATTGATGGCTGTTTGCCATAAAGCACCATGTCTTTATTTCCAGATACTATGACAACATGAAAGCATTCATTGATATTATTTTTACTTACAATTAATATTGCGTGGTAAAACTTTAATTCACTTTAATCCATTATCTCACCAAGTTGATTATCTTTGTAATAGGTAAATCTCCTTTAGTAACGACAAGTATATTTCATGACCATATTCAGCATTGCTGGATTTACTAAATGAATTTATGGGAGCATCTCCCCTCCTCCCTGTATCAGGACCACACATACAAACTTGCTCATGGCATGCTGGAGCAGCTGTACAATTCTTCCCATTTTCAGCAATGCTGCAGCTGGCCCTGACTATATTTTAACTATATATTTTTTTTTAATAGAAACTATCCAGTGGTACATTTACTCTACTTCCATTTCCAGAGAGACAGACTATCTTCACAGCTCCATTTCATCCCTTCAGCTTTACTGCAGGACTTTATACTTCCAGCCATCACATTTTCATGTCTCAATGCCTCTTTGAGAGCAAGAGAGCAGCACCTCACACGCTGTTAGTTATCTGTGGGTAGAGACACCCTGAAATGCCTTAATCCACCACAGGTGCAGATATACCTCTACTAGCTCCATAAGGACTTCTCTCCAAGTTTCCAGCTTGGGTGCATGGGTGGGAAAATGTCAGCAGGGTCATCACAGGACAGAATAGGTCCAGTATGGTTTTTTAGCTCGGGCACAAAGCTTTTTCCCCTTTCAGCTGACAAGAGGGCAACATTGAGGGGACACATAACCTGACAGTCAGGCTTAGTCCCAAAGACGGCCCTCATTCAGTCAGAGCTTCATGAGCTCCCCTGTATCTACCTTATCATGTGTTAAAAGACATCTGCTGAGGGGTTTTTATTCCTTGGATGAAACCTTTCTTACACCACTCCTTCCAGGGCTGCTCAGATTGAAGGCAGAGAAACTGAGCAGAAAGGCCAGGAGTCACCAGTGGGGACCGGTGGGACTTCCCTCAGACCAATCCCTGGACCACATAGCCTGGCTGAAGAGGTGTACAATGCTGAGAATCCAGCAGGGGTTGGAGGCAACCTTGTGCCAGGCATTCAGCAGAGCCCTGGCTCAAGCCAGGAAACTTCCAGGAGTCAGGCTCAGGGTTTTTATAGTGCAGATGGTTGGAGATACAGAGATGAGGACTGTAGGGTCCACACAATCAGAGTAGAAGTACCACATGCCACTGTGTCACTTCCTCCCAACAAAATTTCCAGTTAATGAGTTGACTCTGTGGTTCATTCTTCTCTTCAAAATAATTAAAATATCAAAGATCATTGGTCCTAAGTTCCTACCAACACGTATCAGTCTAGCTGCTTCCTTCCCTCAAGAGCATCATTGAATTGTTTGAGATGCGAGTCCATGTCCATCGCAATTGGTGTGGGTCCTCCAGTGACTTAGAGGGGTTTGGAGCAGCAACGGCTGGGCCACTTGTTTACATTTGGAAATTTATTTACATGAAATGCTTCTTTTTTTTTTTTAATGTTAATTCTTTTTTTTTTTTAATGTTAATAAATGAGTTCAGTGAACCTATTTCATTGTAATTCAAAGTACAGTAGACTATAAAGTATTAAAAATTGCTTTGGCCTAGAAAACAAGCCTGTTGATAATCAACATCAGAGCATCAGATAGTGTGAGATGGTCCAACCCAGAAAATTAGTTAGGGCCATAAAAGCATAGGATTTCCTTTGAAAAATGCTCTTGTTATTATGCAGATTAATAAATACTGAATTGCTCTGCTTTGCTTTTTGAATTTTTAAGACTTAATTCAGATTTTACTAGAAAACGCAAGAGCTACCAACTGCCTTAAAGAAACAGCATACAAACCAGACCCACACATAGAGTCAAAATTTTCGTGTGATCGCCTGATTCCAGGAAAGGGAGCTTTCAGAAAAATATCATGAGACACGCTAAAACTGTGAGAATCAGCAATGACGTGACAAGGACCTTCTTCTGTATCATAGCAAAGCACTAGAAATAATTTCAGCATGAACTGTGAAGACACCACAGAGATCAGAAAATGCTACCTAGATCTTTTGAAACCACACCAATGTCGTGAATAGCCAGCAGTCATGTAATGCTGAATTTACAGAGTCACATTCAGATTTTGGTCAATATAATAATAATAATAAAAACTAACTGAAAACCAGAAAATAGAGTAAAGAAGAGCTTACCTGGATCACTAAGAAATTCCTCTGAGGTGTTCCACATCCTACCATCCAAGTACAACGTGCCATTGGTAGAGTTAAACTTGGTGTAGTCCCTGACACACTTGTGGCGCAAGTTGCCCATGAAGAGCTGGAGGCCTATGAGGGCAAAGACACTCAAGCAGAAAACGGTCAGGATCATCACATCAGCAAGTTTCTTAACTGACTGGATAAGTGCCCCTACAATGGTCTTCAGTCCTAGAGAGATAAAAGCCAAGAGTTTATAGACTGAGAGGCTGTAACGTCTGCATATAGCTACTTTTCATGATGAAAACCTCCATGGAAGGGAAAATTGGAAGGGTTTCTACTACAGGTTTGTAAGTGGATGGTAGAAACAAGAGACAGGTGATTGTTATGAATGTTTAGATTGGCGTACTTTTGTCTGGACAGAAGTCTCAGTATTACTCTTACACAAACACTGATTTAAAAATGGAGTGAAAGAACTGGATGGAGGAACAGCGAGGTACAAAAATATTCATGGAGAAAGAAAATATGGAACGTCTTTTATATTTTCATGGAGCTGCAGTAAAGGCTGTAAAGCCTAAATCCCATTGAATTTTGAGAACATGAATTAATATTAAATCACTCAGGTGATCTTTCATGTAAAACAGAGGAAGAGACACGGAAATGTTGTTTATTCCCTGATTATTTTACACATTTTAGTGCCAAACTCAGCTCACTGTCCTCATACAAATAATTCCTCTGCCTTCAATTCATTTGCTTAAGACAACATGAATTTGGTGTTAGAAATGAGCCAAATAATATGGGCAGTGAAATAAATATTCTGACAATGTAGATAAATCATCTTACTGCTTGGGTTACACAAATTAGCTTTGCTGGTATTATTTCACCCTGTAACATGAGCTTCATTTTTTTTATTCTATAAATATACCGATATAAATAATTATACTGTTTTCTCAAAAGGTATTGCTTGCTTTTGAAGTGTTCCTGGAGATCAGCCCTATTTCAGCTGATTGAACGTTACATGAATATGACAAAACCCACTCTTTTCAAAAAAGACCCTTCTTTTAAACTTGCATGCTGTAGTCAGACATTAATATCAGCAGCATAATGTTAACAATTTTGTTGTTTCTTTCCTATTTATATTTCATTAACACTCGATAAGTAGTAATCAGTGCTTCTGCTAATCAGTTTCGCCAGTATGGCAGCTGTAAGAGAAATCGAATTCAATGGAAAAAAGAAAATGCAAAGAGGAAACAGGAGGAATTCTCCTGGGCAACACTCAGAAGCACATTGATTTGCTCACTGAATACGATCATGCACATTAAGTCTCAGTTCCCTGGAATTCCACCCCAAGAGTTTGGCAGCCACAAAGGTTGAGCTAGCGCTGTATAATTTAAAATAATATACAATGTACTTGAGGACTCATAGGAAGATATGGTTCTGGTCTTGCTTAAAATTCTGTGGTTAAAGAAAGGGGAAATCAAAGTTTCTCAAAGGAGGATGAGCTGCTATAATGGCCAGCAGGTCCATCAGTCCCTGAATCCAGCAACCTAAAATATTTCACTCCTTCACAGGATGGTGCCATTAGGTTAACCTGTGAATGATATTAATAGCTATAAAATGACTATTTAACCAAAACGGACTGACCCATCAGGTGTGGGTAGCCCCCTTTCTCCGCTAAATTTGTTGTTTGCCTCTTTAGAGCTGATTTGTGGCATGGGAAAGAGGGAGAGCTTAGACAGTTCCCTGCTCTGCTCGAAAGTAAAGCAAAAAATACTTCAGTACAAACAATAGGTAAAAACTGGATTTTCATGATGTCTGCACTCCTCATCAGAAAGAGATTTTACAAATTAGGTCAGTTCTATTCAGGTACCTAGAAAAACACCAGCTTTGAAATTTTAAGTCCATCTGTAGATTTGGCTACCTATTTTGTTGCCTAAATAAAAAGCATAGCTCATCTGATAATCTAGTCTTGCATGAACTTTATACCTGAGGTGAAACTACTTTTAGTTGTAGCCCAGTTCTGAAAGGCTTTCTGGGGTCTCAACCTTATCCATTGTTAAGAATATCAGAACTTAAAGACAGCCAGGTCTTAAACAAGTAGTGAGGTGGGGAAAAAGAAATATGATTTGTAAATGCACTAGAATATTTTTCAGTTTTATCCAATATTCTGAAATATTTTCAGTGAATCTCATCATTAGCTGTCCTTTGAATGCACAGATGTTTCTTCACTGAAGGTGGTAAAACTTGGGAAATCTGAATGCAAACCGAGTCTTAAAAAAAGGGCAAAAAGCCAAACCACAAATTCTTTTAATTTAGTACTCTCTGTGGAATCCCTGAGCACATTTATTTGTTTGTAATACAAATGCAAGCTTGGAGACTGCATTTGTATCATCTAAGTACACGAATTAATCTTATTCACATGGGCAAGGACAATGGCAGCCCTAATGTGAATAGGGATAATATTAGCAAAAAAGACCTACAAAATTCCAACCACCAATAAAGACTATCTGTTTTCAAAATCAGGATCCAGTATTGTTAATTTCAAGGTCATTTCATGAAACTTGTTTTTCTCAGTTTACTTACTGGGGTTTTAAATAGAATAGTAATCCTATACTATTAGTTTTACAAATCCATTCCTTGCAGGTATCAAAAAATTTCTTTCTGAGAAGGCTTTCTGCTTTACTCTCTTTTTCTTTTCTTATTTTCATAGCATACAGGCTTCAGAACAGTTTAAGAAGGGAATGCTTTAGTAATACAACTGCTGTAATTAAAGACCTTTTAAAAATAACTTGTACTCTGCCTCCTGGACCTTTGTTAAAACTTTCCAGGAAAATCATTTGGCGAGTGGTATATTTACAGTCTAATTGTTTTTTTCTCACCCTTTAAAAACATTTGCCCAGAAAGTTAAGTAGTATCCATCAAGTTTCTTGGCACAACTTACTGCTAAAAAAAGTGTCTAAATCACCATTCATTTAAACTTTCTGTGCCTCATAAATGGAAGGGATGAGGAGAAATAAGGACAGCCACAACGTCTTGCAGGTGCTCTGCATTTCTCTGAATCAATCCCAAGTTTTGTAAAAGCACTGCTAGATATATTCAAATTTAGAGCACTGTTAAGTCTTCTACATAAATAATCCTGCTTTGAAATAGTGCCAATGAGAGCACTGCAATATAGCATAATAGAATATACTATTTATGAGGCATTAAAGACATATACTTAATTCCTGCAAGTCAAACATCAAACCAGGCAGCATGCAGAAAAAGCTGAGGATCTGATCCAAAGCTGAGTAACAGCTACACCAATGACAATGGATCTATAGCTTATTCCCTAATCAATACGGGCTTTTCCTGAATCACTGAATACTTTTCGCATTTCTGGGCCAAATCCTGCTTGCGTGACATGAACCACACCATGAGATCCAAAATCAGAGAACGAGGGCTGTATAGGCAGCCTGACATCTGCTGAAAGCGAGGAGGATTTGGCCTAAACTTTCCTGTTAATGCAGGTAGAAATTAACACATTCAGAGGTTAATCCAATAAGCAGTTTTCAAATGCAAATCAGAAACCATAGAAAATGCAAGCAACACCAAACAATGAGAAATGGCAAGATCTCACAACACCATCCATTCCTCCTACGAGATGTTGAGGGAGTATTAGCGTAATTCAATATGACATCCATACCAGATGTTGGCAATCACCTACAGAATATCAGATGCTTTCATGCACAGTCTGGAAACAAGCAGGGAGAAAAAGCAAAAGCAAAAAAATAAGAGTGTGTCTTGCACTGTGATGATCCTCCCATAGCCTACTCCCTCTCCTGAGGATGATATGTGTGTGTCTTGCAAATATCTGCATGAGTCGTGCATGCAGGAAGGGAAGAGTGAAGAGTTCACTCTTGATGAACGTATTTTGTCATTGGCCACTGACACGTGGGGCAGCAAAATGTTTAATAACATGTCGGCAAGCCTGAACAGTTGTCAGCATCCCTGTAGACCACCATTGCATGGAAATGTGATTGTCAGGCCAGTCTCCAGGGAAAACATGAATGTATCATGTATTTCTCGCCTCTGGGATAGCTACTTCTTGAGTTAAGTGATTTACTCACCCAGGGGATGACATTTATCTCTCTGCAGGAGGACTTCAGCAAGATTGAAGCAGTGAACGGGGGTCAGTCTCCTCCACACAGACCTTAATTCTAGTGCTCCAAGCTCTGTCCTGGCTATCAGTAAAGTACTGGATAACATTCACAGCCCTATTTATAGCCTTTAGACTCACACTAACTTAAACGGGAGCTGGATCAGGCCCCAAAGTGCCTTGGCCCAATTTTCTATGAGGTCACCTTTCACCAGTATCCTGTCATTTTATGTGAGATGTTCATGATGTACACGCCTGTTCCACAAAGAGCAGTGGAGCTTGTCTGAATACAGGCACTTTACAAAATCCTGGTGACGATGGTGATGATGGCGATAGCCTGCATTTTACAGGCTTTTGAAGGGGAAGCACAGGAGGGCGTACCCCAGGGCTTTACGTTATCTCAGTTAGTAGTTATCAAAACACACTGGTGAATTCCAGGCAGGCAAACTATGACTCGAGACCCTCCATTGTCATGGGATGGGTTCCTATTGAGCACACTGGGACTTCGATACGCTGGTAATGGCTGACAAATGAGTGACTTTAAGTGGGTTGTTCTGCTGCTGACCATGGTTCCTATCTAGATTGAAAACGAACAAATCCGGTTGCCATGGCAATGTGGAAGATGCTAATTAATAAATAAAATCACTGAGAGTGAAAGGTTTTATGCTCCCATAGAGCAAATGTTACCTATTTCTAAGAACCTGAACGTAAGACATATATGAAGAAATTAAAAACATTTTTCTTTTAATGAGTCTGGATAAACAGATATCCAGGTACTGTACAAAGCTTGTTTTCTTTCGATATCATGAGCGACTGGAAAACAGAAAGAAATGGGTGTTTAATGCAGAAAAGGAAAAACTGAAGGGATCCATGAAGATCATCCGGTGTGTTAAAGGCTGCCACAGAGCGTAAGGCACTGACCTGACAGCCTACACAGTAGCTGTTGGGTGAAAAATAATGAGCTGATAATGCACCTAGAGAGAATGAGGCTGGATGGGAGTCTGTATTCAGAGACAGGACCTGCAGGTGATCCACGGACCTCGGGAGCAGGAGATGCTGGCATGATGGCAACTAAACTGAGCCTCATCTCCTAAGAGTGGGAAGCATGCGGCTTGCTGGTAGGTACAAATATTTGTGTTGCTGAATCTGGCTCTGAACCCAGAGCCAGAGGGCTCTCCCATGGCAAATCTTCTACCGGTGAAAGCAATAAGATACTGGAACAGACTTCTCAGGAAGACCATGAGACCTCCACCTTTGAAGGACTGTTAGAACAAATCAGGTAATAAATATCGTGCCAGGTCTGAGCTATGCTAAATGCAGCTTGAGGCCAGGGGAAAGGACTCTGAGGGTCTGGGAGATCTTTTTGAGTCCTGTGAGTCTGTGTCCTCTAAAGATCCCTGTGCCTGCTTGTGCACTTAGAGCGAGGCATTAAAGGTAGGTGAGACTTTTAAAAGCACTAATTGTTAACCTCATTGATCTCAAGTGAAGCAGAATGCCTTTGAAAACCAGCCTCTAAGTGCTTTGCTGGATAGAAGCCTTACACCACGGAGAACTTGGCCCATTACTTTCGGTAAACAATTTCACTGAGCATGCTGAGTCCAAGGATGTTTGTGCAAACAGAACTACCTGATGGAAAAGTGTGATCAATTTTATTGAGGAAAAGCTTAGGTATTTGCAAAGGAGAACACATCTCAGCCTTCTTCACTTAAGATGTAAAAGAGGAAGAAAAATAACAAAAAATTCACCTTCTCGCCTCTCCAGCAGCTGAACCCAAAAATCTCATGGAAGATATTACTGTTCATCATCTTTTCGTTTTTAAGGCTACTGTGGAAAAATATTTCATCTCGGCATAAGCCTATGTTATCGTTAAAAACTCACACTGATCTCCAAATAAACACAGCATCATGCCCAATATTTCTTTTAAAATATATGTGTCTAACTGAAAAATGAAACAACTCCTCTGAAATTATCTGCTAACATTGAAGAAAAAAACCAACAAGTTTAGCTGTGTTTTATAGGCAGCTAGGTGTTCCTTGGCAATTTGTAGCTCTCCACATCTGTAATTTAAACATACTCAGGGCACAGGTAATCCTGGCAATAAAATCTAAGGCCAGATAATCTATTGGCATATATTCGTGCAGTTGTGTCAGCAAATAATTTAGTTACTTGTATCTAAAACTGCAGTTATCAAAAACCTAATCAAACAGTCAGAAATAAAAAAGTGAATGTGAGTTATTATGTATTACTCTAATAAATAATATTCATCATCTTTTTTTTTTTTTGCTATTAACCAACAAATGGAATAATACTGAAGGCCTTTGGTTTAATTTTAAACAAAAATTTTCTGAATCTCAATACTCCTTTATTTTCCACTAAAAAAATAACCAAAATTTATCCTGTGATGTGAAACAAGCTTCTGCTCCAACTCTGATACTGGACAGCAGAAAAATGCTATATATATAACTCATCAAAATTGACAGGCTCTGCTCTGACGAGAGTCAGGCTTGAGACAAGACGGAAAGTGAAAGGTGTCCCCTGGAGATGGCTGTCCCTCCAAGTTAGTCTTCAAATCGTTAGCAAAGGAAGCTAGGAAACTCTGGTTTTCTTTCTGATTGCCACTACTGTCCCACATGATCTGTAAAACTGTGCTCAACTTTCTGTTCCCCAAGAAAAAAATAATCCTTTCTCAGTGTAAGACCAATTAAAGAAAATGTAGCAAAACCTGTCTGCTAATTGATCTTTGTTTTTAAACTTAAAGATAAACATTAAACCAGGAACCAATTTCAAGGAATACAAGACCTAATTAACTTAAAGTATTCTTTAAAAGCTATATTTTCATATATGTTTTCAATGAAAAGTACCTTGCTCTTTCAGTAATTTCACTGATATTCAATACTTTAATGTTGGAACGAGGGAGTAAGCCCTAGACCCATATATATGTTTTCTCAACACCTCAGTTCCAGAATTCCTGTTTCTAGCTTATACTCCATGTAAGCGTTGGTGATAAGTTGTAATACATGTCTCTAAAAGTTCGCACCACAGACTGTGTTTAGATTTATATTATAGTGTAGATGTGCGTAATATAAAGGGTGGAAAAGCCTTTCTAGCCTTAAAGAGCAGTGCGTGCAAATCTGAGCAATTCTGTCAATATTTTGAACATTTTTGACATGTAATTGCCAACATCTGTTCAGGATTATCAACAATAAGATCTACCATGCATGGGTTTTGCTATCTTCTCTACCTTGTCATGCAGGTTGGAGATGTTAAACACTGAGGCTGAATGAGACCTGTCCATAGACAATGCTTGGCAAGAAAGTACTGCCACATAGTTAGTCCTAAGCGGCCTCATCTCTGTATAAATTACTTAATAGTAAATATTATTTATTATTTTAAGAAATAGTATTAAATAAGATTAAAAGTTGTGGAAAAAAGAGCTTCTTTCACCACCAGACATGTAGTAAAACACTGGATTTTTCTGTTGGTTTTTTTTTGGGGGGTGGGGGGGGAACTTTAACATGTGAGAAAATGTGAGTTGGTGAAATGGTGAACCAACCAAAATCAAGGAAGAAACTTTCTCTGACCTCTTCAGCATCCAAAATTTAAAGAGCATTTCTATCACATGCAAATGGATAAACACCATGACAAATCAGGGTATCTACCCCTGCAGTCTTGAAACGTTGGCTCATAGCACAGATTTAGATTCCTCTATCAGCACGCTCTTAAACACGAATACACATTTTGAAGTCATTAACTTTCCATTTTTAAAAATCAATAACTGAAGATTTTAAAAGAGTTTCATTGCCATTTTCATATGGTTCATGAATGAGTACTTATGTGGTTCACGAGCCACTGCATACTGCCTTTCTTACAGCAGCATTCGTCTTAGTGAGGTCTGTAATTTTGGAAGCACTCTAATTCCTTCTGCCCTCAAAAACAGTATTGGAAAAAACATATGAAGAATGTATTCTATTGACAGGTCCCATTCCCTACATTCCTCCATTTCCTGATCAGTATCTATGGTTAAGTCAATTGTAATTACTGTGTTTACTACTGGAAATGGCATGTAGGCTTTAACTGCAGCCGGAGTGTTTAACCTGATTTTCACCTGAAATGACTGAGATTGTTTTCAGCGCCCGCAGTACTCTGAACGTTCGTAAGGCTGAGACATTGCCCAGGTCCACAAATTCAGTTATGTATCTGTAACAAGGGAAAGTCACACACGGACAATGACAAAACACCAGCAAAAAAACAACAGTCAAAGGGACAAAGAGAGACAGAGAAAGAATCACTTGTAGCTGAGAGCCAAAACGTAAGGATCAGGGCTTCTTACCTGGGATTACTGAAATAGTTTTTAAAGCTCTCAATACCCTGAAAGTCCGAAGAGGTGAAACACTGCCTACATTCACAAATTCTCCTACATACCTGTAGAATTAAGTCACAGTTATTTGGAATAATACAAGAGTATGAGACTTGTCTGAATGAAGAATGCATTCATACATAGTGGGAGCGAACGCAGCCATATGAGAGGTGCATCCACTTTTCAGGCTGTTCTTTGATGCCATTTGTCCCAGGTTTTCATAGTACGCATTATTTCAAATGTTTCTTCAACTATTACAATTATCTAATAGGCATCAACTTTTTAAAATGACTGGGTGAACTTTGTTATTGTGCTGTTCAGCAATAAACACTTTAAAGATTTTACCATCATGTAGTTTAACCAAAATTCTTTACATTGTAGGAAACATTAAGAGTTACTTTGCTGCTCTTAAAAAAAAAAATAAAAGCTTCAAATATCCAAGTAATTTCCACATAATATCTTCTGCAAACTACATATAGGACAACATGGGAAAATATCAGTGCAAATATGTCTACTGGGTTATTTACTCTACAATGCTGTACTCTGTGGTAAAGCAGATGTTGGTTTCAAGAGAAGCTTAAAATTTGATTCCATTTTGTACATCAAATCCATACCCTTTGGCCACGGGAAGATGGATTTTGAATGAGTATAATTGCAATCCTACGAAGAACTATTTATGATTAAAATACCAATCCCCTCTCTTCACTGCTGTGCCTGTTTTGGTCATCATGGAGACCCACGCCACATCTGAGTAAAATGCTCCCAGGGGCATCAGGTGTGGAATGAGTTTAGTTTTATCAGTGTTGTACAAAATTATTTCTTCCAAGTCAGTATACAATAAAAGCATAGTTAGCACTACCTTCTAAACAAAACAGCTCTTGGATCTTTTGATTTCACTATTAAATTTCTATTAAATTTCATTTACATATTCTACTTCTTTGAGGCATTTGTTTTTACATGTTAAGGAAAAAGCTCACCTGGTTATTTTACAAAGTCTGCTTAAGTGGGCTTTGTGCAAAGGCCTCTGGGGAGGACAAAGCATCCTCTCCATATCTACTAATCCAGATTATAGCCTCAAGAGCAATATTGCTTCGCCTCTTCATATTCTCATAGGAGAGTCTAGGCAAAGAATTACCTGTTTCATAATTCCTCCCCAGGTTTACCCAGTGCTTCTTTCCCAAACTTTTCTGCAGCATGCAAGGTTGGAAAAAAATAATTTGGGGAGAAGCAATAGTATGGGAATATGGTTTTGCTGACCAGAGATCTGTAAAAACATTTTATTACTATGTGAACAAGCATATGAGCAAATACTACTGCTGCTTGCTCACAACAGCTAATTAAGATTTCTTTTGGCCATTTCTTGGATGAAATTGCAGCAGACCAGTTCCTCTGCATTGTGGACTGAGAAGCAAATGGAATTCCCCTCCCAAATTTACCTGTTAGCCAGGGAATCACTTATTGTCTTTAAGCTTTTGGCAGGGCTCTTTCCAACCCAGAGTTACACCTGTCTCTCCCTTGCCTGTACTGGAAATTACTCATTTGTCTGGGAAAGAGTCATCTAAACAGAGGCAGATTTATAATTTCTCCTGAACCCATCCATGGCCCCACAGAAGGTCACAAGCCATGCCTGTGTCTATCACAGGGTGCGAGAAAAGCCCTGGAGACCTGTGGCACCTCTTACTCTCTAGTGTGCAATTTGAAACTAGTCTCTGTGACCCGATCTGTGCCATTTCTGCCCAAAAGAGGAGGTAAGAAGTTATTATTATTATTATTATTATTAGAGCAATAACTCCAAAGCAAGTGATGGCCTTTGCACGATAATACCCATCAGAGAAAGAATCAGATTTTCTGTTAGCTCAAAACCTTTGCTGCATCTAAATGTCACGGCCCCTTATCAGGCTCTTCAATTTTGAATCCCCATGAAATCTTTCTTTCCGGATACAGAAATACCTCTAGCATCACACTAGCTACAAGCACAGACAACACCTCAGCTACCTGTGTGATCAATCTTACTTTAAATTACTTGCAAATTGGACTTATATGAAGGATAAATCATAGCACAATAGAGTCCATTATCCAACACTCTGTACTGTCTGCTGCTTGCATAGTTGGGAAGGAGGTTTCATGGTACATATGAAGATCATATTGCTGTCACTTTTAACTCTCTCACTGCTGCCTATGGTCTCAAGGAAGCTCGTTTCTATCTCTTCTATTCTAGAATCCCAATTCTTTGCTCTCTACATTAGAAATGTTAATATAATATGCCTTAAAGTAAGAAAAAAATAGGAATGGCTGCCATCTCTGAAGAGTGCAGCCATTGCTATAATTTGGTGTTGAGAAACAAATTTTTCGCAGTTGCAGGCCTTCCTGTTTTACGGATCTTCTAACTGAGAGATGAAGTATTGTTTGGAAAGAAAATTGACATGTAGCTAGGAAAGCAGGCACAGCCATGCAAGCCTCTCATTGAACAAGCCTTAAGGAAGTTTTCATGAATCCTTGGGCTGGAGCACTGTGTGGCCATTCAAGTCTAGAAGAATCCGATAAGCAAAAAGAGTCTTAAGCCCACAATCTCTGGGCATCAAAACCTGGTTCGTACTTGCAGGGAGTGAATTCATCTCCAGGCAACTGTCCACCTCAAACTGTGTGCAAACCTTTATGTCTTTCCAGCTTCCCAAGTTCCAAACCCCCAGAGATGATGTGGGCAGAATTTAAGGGATATCCAGACCTTGTCCTGCACTGATTATTCAGACCCGACCCTCACTGATAGTAAATGAGATGCTCCCAGAGTAGTTCTGCAGAGTCAGGGGTGATGCCCCAGCCTCCATATGAGCTGAGAAGATGAAGTGGAGCAGATGCATTGCCAGGGCTACAAGCAATGCTCATCTTGTCTATTTCTCTGCTCCTTTCTGCCTCACTGTCAAAAACCGCCTTCCTTGCAGAACAGAGGGAACCCATGCACAGACACTCTCCGTGCTGTGCTGAATTCAGACCTGCAAATGAACTGAAGTCTAAACTCACAAATAGGTGAACTATCTTACCCCACTTTTATTACCTGTCTGATGGACAGGAGAGCAGGCTGGTGACACTGTTGTTCTGTCCTGCCCCTATATGTTGCAGGAGAATTGCACTTAGCACTGCCTGAGGAAAAATTTAACTGAGAAAAATACTTATGTATGTTGACCTCCAAAAGCTCCTCCCCATCTGTGTTGTCTTCCTTTTAAAAGCTTATCATGATGGCCAGATGTCAGTTCAGCCAAATCCATAGGAATGCAGTAACAGATACCAGGATCTGGCCCAGGGCTGGCTTTGATATAAGCCTACTAACATAAATGGGAGTCTTTCCGATGAAGTCCACACAAGTTTTACACAGCTTCATGCTGTTCCTCTACTAAATACTTATAAGAATTATAGAACCACAGAATATCTCAAGTTGGAAGAGACCCATAAGGATCATGGAGTCATCTTCCCTGCTCCTCACAGGACTGCCTAAAACTAAATCATACGACTAAGAGCATCATGCAGATGCTCCTGGAATATTGGTCCTGATCCCTGCACTCTACCAGAGTTTTGCTACCAACTTTAGTGGCCCTCATTTGTGTCTGAACTAAGTCTGGTTGAACATTTTTTACCACTTTTAGTTCCATTCAAATGTCACGGGCCTAGGAGTTTAGGTCAAATGTCATCAGGCTTGCATCTCACCTAAGGATGTGAACGATGAGGTTTAAAAAACACAGCAAGAACTAAACTAAAACCAGAACATAATATAGATATCATTAGCAGAAAACACAGGGACATTAGGTGAAATCTTTCTATGGTCAGAAAATAAGGGCTTTCAGGGCATCTCTACTAGCTTCCACTTCAAGATGACATGTGGTCTCCATGTGCTTTTCTCTCTTGTTTGACTACAAAGAAAATCTAGATTTCTAGCTAGCTGGAGATACCGACAGTGTCAGACATCTGCCTTTGTCCAGAGCTTGAGCTGACCCTGTGTCCGCTGCAAACACTGGCTGACTGCTCCCCTACCCTCATGTATTTTTAGCTGTCTAGATTCCACAGATCCATCAGATCCTTCAAAGCATCAACCTCACATGTCCTGAGTGAACTCTAATAATCTAGGTAGAAGCATACAGTTGAAGGGGAATATCACATTGGGGGCTAAATTTGTATTCTCCCGATCTATAACAAGCTTCAGAGGCCTTTAAATTAATTCCCTATAGTAGTAAAATAGTAATTGCTTTCAGGATGAAGAGGGTCTGTGAAGAAATGGAAAACAGCTTTGGTGGTGTTGTGGATGGATAGATTACAAACAGGGATTTAAATACATGGGTATTCAGTCATACTTACAACTTTCTATTCAGGAGTCTGAAGCTTCCCAAAAACTACATTAGATAGGCAAGTATTATTACAGATATTTTACAAACAGCTCTCTCTGTGGAGTACAGAGAGAGTAATTTCTCCAAAATAGTCTAGTGTATTGAGAGATCAGAACTGAGAATTCCTCTGACTTCTTCATCTGAAACCACTCAGGAAAGCAAACTCTATCCTAATATACTTCAGCATTTTCTCATTGATACAATTTGAGTGAAAAAAGAGAACAGTCAGACAATTTTTTAAAAAATTCTATCACATATTGCTGTCCTGAAATGTATAAAGGAGTGCTACTTACGCCATAACAATAACGCTGAAATCCAACCAGTTCCATGGATCTCGAAGGAAGGTGAATTCTGTCATGCAAAATCCTCTCGCCAATATTTTTATCAATGACTCAAAAGTGTAAATGCCAGTGAAAGTGTACCTGGGGAATAAAGTGGCCAAGACAAGTAAAAGCATTAGCAAGCAGTAGATGGCAGGAATGGCAGAGGCACACTCAACCCAATCCTACTCACATGGGATGCTCCTGCCAGTCTCATTGGTGTTGCCCATGTAAGTCATGGCTGCAGCACTGGGCTGCATATGAGGAGTTTCATGTGTGGACCAAGAAACATGTAAGAAATGGGAAAGCACTCATGGCAGCCGCAGGGTAAGGATAATTTTCACAGCAGAGTGTACATTGACGAATCCTCAGTCATTAAGTCAAGCACGAATACCACACTACTAAGCTGTGCTATGGGATTTCTGAACCTCTGCCTGCAATCATCAGTGAAATAGGAATGGATCATGCCACATTCCTTGTTGTTTCTTTGATTTGAAGGAGGGTGGTTGGTCATTCATACCTCTCATCTCTTCCTGCCCAGGCCATTTCGAGGGACAGCAGGTTAAAAAATGCCACCACTAGGTTTTATTAGCTAAAAAGGGTATTCTTCCTGCAACTTCCTTTCTGTTTCACTACCCATGGTAAATCACACCAGACCTCGGAATTAAACAGCAGAATGTCCTCACTGAAAAAGAGGAAAACAACTCCCACCCAAATGCTATATGTAGTAATTTTGACCTGCTTGAGAGTAAAAGAGACACAAGGGTAGTTTTCTTCCTTAGTAAGATAAGTTATTTATTACCAACAGCCTCTTGACTGTGATGATCTTGCATAGAACATACATCTTACCTTTTGTAATAAAGATGGTGCTTGTAATAAAACTTAGCACATTATCTGTGGAGAATAGTAATGTATCTGATATATATAACAGTCAGATCTGTATTCTCCCAGGGCTCTACCTACCGTACTTCAGGGCATACAACATCTCTTTTTTAATGTTTCCACCCGACACATCTAGCCCAACAGGACTAGGTATTCTAGGCCACATCTTAATAACAATAACAAATGTTTAGTATCCACCACTGGCATTCCCTACCCCATTTCTCCAAATGAAGATGCAGATGATACCAAAGTCTATTAAAAAAAAAGCAAACAAACACTTAAAATCCCATACACCACAAATTTCATAAGTCATGATGGTAAGGGCTTTCGCTAAAAATACTATCTTGGGTTTTCTGTTCAGTCCCTAAACATCAGTAGCAATAATGCTGCCATCACATATAATAAATAACAGTTGGGATTCCTGTTTGGTAAAAAAAAAGGTGTAAGCAATTAAAGGTGGTAATATAAGGATGAATTTCATTATGCACAAAAAGCAAATGTTTTCTTTTAGCTGTATTCCGCTGACCTGCAACTGGGCACCCATACAGGTAGTGGCAAATCTCACGCCCTCCTGCCATCGTGTTACACAGCAGAGCTGGTTACATCTGTTATAAAACCTCAGTATGCTTCATCTTAAAATTGAGATTAGCAGGACCGGTTTTATGCAACAGTGGGTGTAAAATGTTTCTTTCATCTCCTCTTTGACCATACACCTAAGCATTATCTTGTATATGACTTTTCATGGTTCCTATTTAGTTTTGCTCTGGTATTTCAAATATAGGTCATCCACGTGACAGTCTCTTTAAGCGTGTGTATTCAGTAATACATGCAGAAAACACATGCAAAGAACAAGAAAAAAAAATACTTAACAGTACATAAGCTCATTAAAATTATAAAGCAGTGCTATTTATTCAGCATGTCAGATGGTTTAATTGATTGTATAATCATCATCTAATTCTAAATGGATAGGGCAAAGTCCTCCAGCAATTGAACAGCTTCTTTAACAACAGAAGTCAGGATTTTTAAAAGTTTTTAGTGGGGGTAGGATGAATTGATTTCTTTTCTTCAAAATGGTAAGGAAAATGTTTTAAAGAAAGATCTAGGACAAATATTTGCACAAGATTACTCTTGTATCCCCTGTGAGTCTCTGGAATAGCAGAAAAAAATGGATTAAATGTATCTTTTCCAAATCCAATATTAATTAATTTGAATTATAGTTCATTGGGTTATTTTGCTCCTCAGAAGTACTTGCATTTGATTTCATTCTCTGCATTTGAGGAGGAAAAGCTAAGAGCGATGCAGAAGAAGAGGAAACATGGAAAGGAAAGGATTTACTCTGCATTTCTGCTCTACATTTCTTTCATGCCCTGCTTGATATACTGATAACATCACCCACATTTTCCTGCCTATGGAAGACATGACAAGCACTCTGATATTTTCCTCCAGAATGTTTGAATTCCCAGCTGTAGACCCACTGACCAAATTTTGACTCATATGGATGAGATGTCCATGTTTCAGATGAATGCATCATGGCTATGGCACTGTGTGACAGTTTTCAATAAGAAAAGGGCAACGTCAGGGCAAAAGAAAAGTCACAGACATACTTGACGCTAGCACAATATACAGAAATACATGAAACATCCTGCGATTGGATGTTCTTGTGATCAGATGAAATATTTGGCTCAGTGTGATCTATAATTAGCAATTTATGGCCTAGAAGATGTGCTCTGTACAATTTTATGAAACCTAAAATAAGGGCATTTTACTGTCTTTCCTTGCAGCCCTGAGTAGACCAACCAACAGGCTACGGAGCAGCAGATGGCTGTGTTTATCATATGTCAGTCAAAAATAAAAAGTGTGTTCTGATTGGTTCAATGAGCCAAAATAATTGTTTAATGCACTGTATGTTGATTAGCTTGTGCATCTGGTATCTGTCTCTAACAGGAATATTTTAAAGAAACTTAAAGAAATGAAATGGGCTTTCTGAAGCTCATTAGTCTCTTTTAAAATTAACTTAAAAAAAAAAATCTTCAAGTGATATCTTTGCTATTTTTTCTGAAGGTTTGACAAGGTAAAAAGACAGCAAAAAACTCTTCTCAGACAATTTTATGGTTGCTCATAAAGTATGCCTACCAACGATTACAGGGGAACACTTCACATGATGCGCTCCGCCAAAAGAAACTTTTGCTTCCAGTAAGTTCCAGTTTAAGGATAGAACTAAGTATTTCCAGGAAGTATTTTCTGAAATAATTCAACTTTAACTCCATTGGCCTATTCTAATGTGTCAAATCATCAAATCTCTTGCATGGGGACAGTGGAAGGCTGGCCAGTTTCAAATGGAGTTTTCCTCATACGTGATTTCATTCAGAGGTAGCAGAGCAGGTGTATTTAGCAATAAGTATCAGCTTGGTAGACTAAAAATTGTTTGTTAGTTGACTTACTAGGGGAGTTTTCACAGGCAACAAATAGCTGGCAAAAGATTTTGTCAGGACAGATACTACGGTCAGTATTACTGGACAGAAACTAGACAACCGCAAACAAGATGAAAAGAACAACGTAACAAGTGGAAGAGGAAGGATGAAATAAGGACAAGACAGGTGTAAAATAGCAAGGATACTTACTCAACATATTTATTCCATGACGGAGTCTCTGATTGTGCCATGAACACACAATTAGTTAAAATAGTGCACATAATAAACATACTGAACAATGTAAATAAGCAAATTAAGGAAAACAATGCATAAGTTATAAGACTTCCTAAATTTTTGTCATTTTACACAAGATGTGACAGCTCAGTCATAATTTGCAAGATGCTTAAAAGCACTATAGACATTTGTTTGCAAGTCCGTAGGGAAACAAATGATTGTATAAGCACAGAAAAAATCAGGGAATCTTCCCTGCCTTTTTATCTTTGCCTACATCTTTTACACGTACTTTATACAGTAAACAAATGTACTGACTCTGCAGTCTTCTGAAAATACAATACATCAAATTTACAGCTGTGTTCGTCAGATGACAGTGTGCATAGGTGCACAACTTTGTATGAGAAGAGGGATTAGTCTCATTTAAGGATCTACCGAAAAACCTGTGTCTGCAAATTCCTGTTTTCTGTTGCACCCTGAAACACTTCTCAGGCACTAGGGCAAGTTACAAATCTGGCCATTCTAATCTCTCTAATGGGCTTGAGGTCTTGCTTTCAGTATAAAGCTTCACAAAAAGAAAGTATGAGTTTCAGAGCACTAATTTTAAGGCTTGGTCTGCAAACCCGGTTGGTGAATATGCAGTCTTGGTCTGCAAAGTTGACTGCCTCTGCTGAGGCACCAGTTTCCCTAATTGGAGGCTAAAATGAACCTCCCCAGTGTATGGTCCATGCACTCAGCTGCTAAGCTGAGGCCATAAACATGAAAAGGAGCACCCTAAATCGAATTGCTGAAATTGAAAACATAGTTTACTGAACTGCTCTCCTAAAAGCACATGCCACTTTCTGTAAAAAAATTACAAAACATGACGGGATTCTTCTGCATAAGTAATAGGTCCTATGCTACCGGAGAAAGTTTAACTAGTGAGTTTAAGTGGAGACAAGACATGGCAAAGGAAAACAGCCTACAGCTCAGTCAGTATGTTGCAACCCTTCTCAAAGAAGAACAGTAGAGTCCAAATGTAAATTTCTTTTGTCTTCCTTAGGAAAAAAAAGTTGTTTTCTCTGTTTCACCCCTTTACTGCTCCTGTTGGTGGTATTTTTTGTTTAACAATAGCAATCAAATAATATCATTTCAAAGGTATGTCCTGAAATGTTTGTATGAAAATTGTCTTTTTGCAGAGCCAAAATCTCCACTGAATAGAGAGTGGAACATTTTCCAACGGGCCACATAAGCAACTACGAGGTTAAAAAGGTAGTAACCAATCTGCGCATTCCCCAGTGCCATCGCTGAAAGCAGTAATTGAACTCACAGGGACTGCTCATCTCATAAACAATTTGCACTTCTGGGGCCAACACCTCCTGCTGCAGGGCTGGGAAGGATATCTGATATCCAGCTGCATTTTCTCAAGTCAGCCTGAGATACGTTTCTGTATGGTCTGTCCATCTGGGTAACACAGTTAGGACACAAGCTGCAGCTAGCCTAGAAAACACTGATTCAGTTTTCGAATACAGTGAAATACTATGAAATTCTATGAAAACAACAATTGTAAAACAGAGTGGTATTTTCAGGCCAGGCCAGACAAATACTAGCCTCCAACTGAATTCCAAGCAAGGAAATTAATCTAAACACACACATTTACGATTGATGGTCTGATTTATATGTCCCTGTTTCCTTGTGGAAGAAGTGGAATCTAACAGCTTTCCCAGATGTTCGCTTAGAGGCAGGTGTCATCACCTTATTTGAAACACCAAAGAGAATATACCAGAGAACACAGGTTGAAAATGTAAGGGGTCAGCTTTGGGAGATCAAATACACTATGACATCAAACTGACTTTCACAACCAAGCTGAAAACTACAAAGAACATAAAAGAAAGAAACATTTCAGTGGGTTACACACCAAAGTCAGAGCTCTATGTTAAAAGAAAGAGAGGACAGAAATTCCTACAGATGAAAATTAGCATTCCTTCCTGAAATCTAATGCAACTTTTTGCATTAGAAAAATTCAATAATGATCATCTACTCAAAAGAAACAAAGTAAAGGAGGTGAAACTGAGATAATCTATATTAGCACCACTGTCCGTTACCTATCTTAGAACTGCTATTAATTCTAATTTTTGAAAACCTGCTGATCCATGAGTTGACATGGCTAACACATCCAGAAGTATAGCTTAGACTCCGTTATGGACCACAAACCAGATATAATCAGCTACCATCACAATCCTTTCTGCAATAAATTAAAATTTTTATTTGCAATTTTAAGTTATAGAATAAGCTTTGGGCAAACTGATTCTGAAAGTCATAAATTTTATCTTCTAGCACAAACAGATTGAGTCAAACACAGCTTACTTCTACCTTAGACTTCATTATGATGGATAATTGTTAGTTACCAAAATGAACACTAGAGGCTTTTTAAGTGATCATTGCCAAATTACATATAATATGTGCAAGCAAAGGTTAGTCCCAATCAATAGTACATGTAATTGGTGCTTCACAAGGTCTTGTTTTCCCTTACGGAGGAAAGTGTGTAAAATCTGACAGGAGAAAAGTTACAAGCAGACACTATGAACAAAGATTGGAAATGCTTTAAGATTTTGATGTTGTTGTTGTTGTTAATGAAGTGAAACCCATAGTTCTAACATCAAGGAAGGTAATTTTAGCCAAAACCTCATACTGGATCAGTGACAAACTGAGAGCAACTATCTATAACACCTGGGAAAACTAGGAATAGCAAGTGCTATGGATTTTATACAGGACCGCAAACTGCTTGGAGAAAGGACACCACAGAACGGTCTTTGGCTTGCAGGCAAGAAGAACTAAGAGGAGTCTTTTAAGCATAAGGAATCAATGAAATGTTAGCAGTGGTTTGATCTTTTCAATAGGTAGAGACAGTAAATAAAGATGTTAATAACAGCTAATAATGATGCAGAAGGCAAAAGGCCTCATCCAATGCTTGTGTTTTGCATTTGATATAGATGGGATGCAGACCTACACTCCCCATGTCCTCTACGACAGAAATGGACCAGGGCCTTGTTCTGGGGAGCTGCCTGGGCTGTGGTCTTTTCAGAAGGCCTCCTAGATGCTGAGGAAGAGGAGAAATAGCTAGAAGAGGTTTAGGGGTATGTTGTTAATTGAAGTAATTCGCATTACTAGGAGGCTGTGGATGGTTTTTCTATTGGATGGATGTATTTTTGAATTACTAAGACTAACCAGGCTTGGCTGGATGAGCAGTGAACGTACAGTATCTATCCTGTCTGAATTCTCATGGAATAACTCCGCATACAGCTACTTAACCAAGAAATGTGACCCCCACAGCTTCTATATAGGATTAGTTTACTCTGTCATCTCTATTCTGTTCTACTGTTGTCCTTCAAGGTACAGTTAATGACTGGAAATGGAAATATGGCATCTACTAAAGAAGTTGCTTCAGACACTTAAGTGACAGGGCACCATTCGTTAATGCTCTTTTTTGGCTTTTGCCCTGGGGAAAATAAAGATTGCTTTTTTACACTCACACCAGACAACAGATCTAGTTCCCAGATTCATGCCTGTGATATTATCTTCTTGAGTACTTGCCAGTTCAGGCTCCTTTCTGCCTGGGACATTGACTGCCTGCTCAGCCAATCGGACTTTGTGCTTCAGGTTAATGTGAAAGGTATTTATCATCAGAAAATAAATCAGTGCCTGATACAGGAACTTCACCGTTACTTCACTGGGACCAGACCTGTTACCTCCTGCCTGTGCTTGCCAAAGATCGAGCTGTCGCGTTTCCTGACATTATCAACACAAGGTGATAACTTCATTCTTTCTGGAACTAAATGCCGTTTGCACTGTGCAGTTTGCACTGTGACCTTTCACACCCAACATTTGACACACCTTATCTGACCATATTTCTGTTCCTGACATATCTTTCAAATTTACTCCTCTGTGGTCTTTTTTAGGTGATTAGGATTTCTTGCATACTTAGCTTTTGGGTGACTGCTACCTAGTGCAGGTAGTTCCTGTGTATCACACATACCTGTGACCTCTTGGCTTCACCAGCCAGTGTAGAAGAAAGTGAGCAGAAGACAGAACGAGCCTCCAAAGCTGGAGTCAATATTCACATATACATGTTTTTTAATTAGAAGTTCAATTTTCAAATTCTTAGCCATATCTGTGCAAATTAATTGACCTCAATTACATTCAGCAAGGCTGTGCTGATGCCACTGTACCTAATAAACACTGTTGGGCTCTGGGTATGCAGCAGCATGTGCTGCACTGTTTGCACATATAACCTAATCCATAAGCAAATCTCTCTGCCAAATTTTATGGTGTATTCTTAGTAAGCATACTAACGTCTTGGCTGATACCACATATTTATTTTTGCATAAAATTATTGTTACTAGAAGTTTCACTTATTTTTCTTTTTGTTAGAATACTGATATTCTCCCTTTTTTTTTAGCTCCCACTGCATGGACAAACACTGGGAATCTGGTTGCTTTCCCTATTTGTTTCCCTGAAATTTGGTAATAAACCAACAATTCTAAAATGCTATCTGTTTAGCATTTATTAGTGCTCTGTGGTGGACATAAGCATTGCAGATCAGGGGTTTCCATCACTAAAGCATCACACAAGCATCACAGCAGCATGGGGAGTCTTTGAATTGTCACTGTCAGGTCTCCTACATGTGCTGTAGAGAAAGCAGGCAACTCAAGAAAAAGGGTCTGTTTTCAGTACTGCTCATACAAAGCCAAATGTTTGGGTCAGTTTGGTCTTCAAGAGAGATGTGACTATGTCAGTACATATTTCCGTGGCCACGTTAAAAGAACCAAGCCAAAATCAACCTCTGCATATACATAGATATATGTGTGTGTGTATACATATATATATATATATATCTCTATATATATCTCTTGCATGACTTCAGAACTCGAGCTAGGGGAAATCAGGCATCACCCTTCCATTGAGCAGTCCAGGAGGCTTACACTCCTAGCTGGAATATTGTTTATTTATGTTTGTTTATTGCAATAAACAAACTAAAAAAACAACAAAATAATTTTTTTAAAATGTTCTGTTTCAGGAGAGCAAAAAAAATTCAGTTCTGAGGAAGTTCTAAATGAAATTGCATCTGCATATGGTGTCACAGATTCTCACCAGAGAGGTTGCTTAAGTGCTCAGTAGCGAAGCTCTCCATCAGTGTAGATTTACCCAGATGTGCTCCAGCCTCCTGATCCCTTCCTTTCTAAGGTACTACACACAGTTTCATCCAGTGACTCTTTACTGAACATGACCAGGCCCTTCACACCCTTTGAACCTGAGTACACTAATCAGACTCTCCAGTGCAGCTCACATTATCTGATGCCAGCAGTATAATATAGTCATTTTCATAGCTCACATAACAATATAAAATGAAATAAACCAAAAATCCAAGTGTGTTTCTGCTTGTGCAAGCAAATTCAGCCAACAGATTTAAAACAGCTTAATGAAATAAAATGGTTTCTGACTTCCATCCATCTGTGTTTAAAAACCATATAAAATACATGAGGAGGGAAATCAACAGAAAGGATATGAATGTACCAAAATTTTAATTGCTGCTCTTCTGATTGGATGGAAAGGACTAAGTATATACAAGGCAGGAGTGGCGCTAAATCGAAAGATTGTCTTCCCTTTGTTCAGTACTATAAATGTCTGGAAAACAAAACAGAAAATGAGAACATTCAGTATTTGCATTATGCTCAGCTTTTCCCAGCCCACATCACACTGGGAAATTCCTGCCAGTATCCCATAATTCTTCCCCACTCACTCCCAAGACCCCAAAATTCCTTTCTATTCAGTGAAGACTTTTGTCCAAGACCTTCCCAGCAGAGCTGTTGCCTGCCCTATTGCAATATCCTAACTATTTTTTCTTCCTTCACTCCTTACAGGGTCCTGTGCCATCACCTCCAACATGGGGCTGGGAAGAGAGCGGAATCACCGTTAAAAATAAAAAATGACCTGGAGACTAAAATGTACTGGAGGTACTTTTCTGCCGCCCTTCATTCCAGACGCCGAGAACCTTACTGTGCTGTTACTCCATCTTCCCTAGCTGGAGCACTTTGTTGCTCTCAGTGGACATTTTTTGTCTCACCAAGTGAGAAGCTGCATGAGGCACAGCTCCACAGCAGGATCTGACACTGGTTAATATGGGTGGAGGAAACCAATGCTGTGAGTTATATTAAATCCAAAGCAAAGATGAATTGGATGCTGACCCATTTTACAAAGCTCTGAAGATAACCGGCCATGCACAGAGGAACTAAGACTCACTCAGAGACAGGATCAGGACACCGAGTAGATAAACTCTAAGCAACTTACCCGTCTTGAGCCTAAGACCTACACAATGCTAAAACTGCAAATCTATGTACTGCTGCTTGTGCCTGGGGATAGCAGGCAAATTTAAAGGTAAATTAATTTTGGCTCTTCCAGGTAAGTAATCTATTTGTCTTTATCCATTCAACTTTTATTCTGTAGCTGTTTCAGCTGTTTCTACACTATTTTAATAGAAGTAGTATTGTGGTCATATTAATTAATTGTTTACAGGAAACAGCATAGCCCAAAATCAGGAACATCAGTACCTGAAAGAACTGGAAGCTGCCTAAAAATACACTGTACTTCCAAGCCTTATTTTGTCCCCTGTGTTGCAAAATGTTTGGAAAGGGGAACGAACTGGAGTAAGCAACCAGCTCAGCTCTGCTGTCAACAGCCTTTTGACAGAAGCTGTTTGCACTGTTGTGGCTTTGGTCCAGCCTACATGTGATTCCTCATCAGGTGATGCTCACTTTGGGATGAAGCTTACCCTTCTGCAAAGTGCCAGCATGCTACTCACGCTTCCCTTCAGCTCTATTTTGGTCATCTTAAACAGAGTTGAACTATCCCTTAGCAGGAAAAGAACCACTGCTCTTCAGGAACGGTTGTGGAGGTGCCTCCTGCTCTTGAGCGGAGTGCTAGCACAAGACTCAAGTCACCCAGAAGCCCTTAACATCAAGGGGCTTCAGTGATAAACAGACCTGTGAAGAGTCAAGGCTCATGCAGAAGGCAAGACAGGGTAGATAAAAACCTCTGGCTTCATTAACTCAGCTACTTCTCTGCTCTTTACAGACACTGTACATTCATACTCAGAGTTATCTGAAAACACCCACATTTTAATTATGCTGTTTATCCCTCTTTGCTCTCCTGCTTAGATGTTTTCTGGGAGCCTTGCTCATGCCAAAACTCTGATTCTTAATCTGAAAAAAATATTTTTACTGGCTGTAGAAAGACAAAAACCAGAGCCCTCAAAACAGAGACAGTGTTTTTGCTTTAGCAAAAGCGAAGAAGCAGCATGGCAGGCTGGTGCTCACCTTACGATCATTGTAGAAAGGGTCAAGGTCCTCCAATGGCTCCCCAATGAGCTCTGGAGGAACAGTCCCATAGATATCGGGCAGCTTCTTGCAAGCTTGCAAATCAAACTGAGGCTGAGGTTTCTCTTCTTCACCCAGCTGCTCTCTGTATTCCTGCTTTGCATTCCGTGCAAGCTTCTCCGCGATTCGTTTCTCAATAGCAGCCAAGGATTCAGGCGTGAACCGGTGGAAGCTGTTAGTACCCGGTGGTAACAAGAAGTCAGCCATCTTTTCATCCTGCTTTGTCTTTACTGGTCTTTACTCCTAGTAGAAGAAACAGCTGGGAAAAAAAAGTACCAAAAGTTAGTGACAGAAGCAAAGCAAGAAGAACAAAGCCTTCAGAATGAAAAAATTAACCCAAATAACTTGTAGGCCATCTATTACCAGGAAACTCTTCAGCTATTTTTACATAGTTAGTAGAACATCAAGGAAAACAGAAATGACTGAAGCTGTAATTTCAATTAGGAATCACTGGTGATTAGAGCTAAAAAGACTTCATCAATAGACTGTGGAATATTTTTAAGTTTTTCAGTCACTTGGGATCCTAAATCCAAACTAAGAAGTAACTTAGATTCATAGAAGCTTAAGTTTCATTGAAAGCCACAGGGATTTGGATTCCTCATTCATTTTTGAAAATGCAGCTCTGGGAGTGGACGAACAATGTGGCTAAGATGACTGCAAGGCAGATTTAAGTCAGCCAGTCTCAGGCCACATGATGCAAACTGTAAAAATGCCCCAGCTGTTCTATTCCAAATTTAAAGAGTGAAGGGTCAAGTTCAGATTCATAAATCACATAGAAATTCTTCATAATCTCTGTTTTAGGCTTCTGCAACATAATTTTTATTTTCCTTTGGGATAGGAAATATCATCGTCAAGATATCCATCAAGACTCTTGAGCCTTTTCTTCTCCTCCACTCCATACAATCTGAAGGATGTTGAAAGCCCAAAAGTGCCTGGCAAAGCCCTGGGACCTTCCTGAGAGCACTCCGAGCTTCTGAGATGCTGAATAGCCACTGCTGCCACTTCAACACATCTGAAAACCAGGCTCCTTCCATCCAATACCAGTTCAAACATCTAACCCAGACCTGTGAGGTCTGACTGTCTTGGGTTGATAGTGCTTCACTGCTAAAATTTCCCATCCCCACCTGAAGGAAAATGAGTGAGAATTGTCACATCTCTCCAATTTAAAAGAATGAAGCCAAGCGTGAAAAACACAGCAGTACAAAAACCCTGCTTGTATTTGTACTAAATAACATGGATAGCTGTAAAAATTAATGTAAAACAATGTTTGAAAAGGGATGAAGCTTATCCCTGTTCTAGTAGCCTGCACAAATCCACCCAAGTTCACTCAAGCTGTATTTTGCAATTTAATACTGACTTTAATGACATGTTTTTTCCAGCAAGAGAAACCCTCACTACGGAACAATTAAAACTCATTTCACAGAAGAAATACAGTCCTTGTTTTCTCGCCACCACCAGCCCATTCATACAAAATCAGAACATAAGCTGGTGACAAACAAAATACTACATTTTCAGATGGGCTACCCTATGGCATTCGTGAATGTGTGCAGGACACAGTTCTTTGTTCTGCTGCATTTGTTGTTTTCTGCTTTCAGATGGTATTTGTCTATTTACAGTGGATAGTTCCAGATAGTTTGCTTCTATTAGGATCTGTGATGACAGTATTTTTGTTAGCAAACAAGACTTTAACTGGACTCTGCATGACAAACAGCATATTTATTGACTCAATTTATTTGAGTAAAGTACTCTTTCAGATAACTACTCTTTTTCCTATTCTGACTTCATTTTAAAATGAATTCATTAAATTGTCATTGATCACAGTCTGTCATAAAGGAATGATTTACTGGAGCTTGTACATTATAATCCACATTACTGCTCGTTTGACGAAGCAGGGCTAAAATGAATTAGCCTTCCTGGAGTTTGGGTATTCTGACAGTCTTCTTTATTTAGATTTATTCTCTTTATTCCTTTCCCCTCTCTCCCTACATCATCTGTTTTATCCCCTTCCTCCTGAAAAACAGGAAATTAGAAGCTTTCCCACATTATGCTCAATGCTTTGTGATTCAGCACCAGTGCAAACAAATATAATTTCACTTTCTATAAATGACTCCAGTACAGGTGCACAGAGAATTATCAGAGTTTTTTGTCATTTCAGTTTTTGTTTCTTCACAGTGAAACCTGTCTCAGTGCTGAAGGGGACAACAAAAATCAGTGGCTGTTCTGTACTTCTGGAAGGGCACAGACTAGGTCTCTAAACAGGAGAGGAGATCACTGCTGTTAGCTGAAGTCTAGATAATCATGAGCGCTGTGAAGACGGTGAACGGGGAGTGCCTGGTTGCTTTTTCTCACAATACAAGAATGGAGAAATTTCAAATGAAATCACAGAGCAGCAGGTTTGAAACAACCAACTGGAGCCCCTTTCCACATGGCACATAGTTATCCTGTGAAAATTGTTGGCTGCAAATGGCAAGAACTTACAAAGCCACAGGACAAATCCACAGGCAAAAGATCCATTACTGGTTTTAAACACAAAGATGCTGCCTCTGACTGGGAAAATCCCTTAGCTAGAGAACCTGGGTGCATTCAAGAAAGACTACTTATGTTTGCCCTACTTTTACATTCTTCCTAGGCTATCAGTTTGGAGAAACCCATTACCTGATCTTACATGCTTTTGCCTTTATGTGGCACTAATGCCAACACAAGACAGCCTACACTGCCTTGAGCAAGGGGTCAATGTGCCTGCTGACTTTGTGGCTGGCCTGAGCTTGTGCAGACACAGAAGCACATAGAGAACCAAAGTTAATATCCCCACACATCTGCAGGTGCTCGAGATCCATATCGTGCCAACTACCTTCTTCCAGTGCTTCGGAGCATGGCCTGGGTGACTGCCTCCAACCTACACAGACATTCCTTTTGCTGGGAAACTGGTGGTAGCCACCTCTGCACCAACTTCTGCATATAAGTGAACTGGAGGCATGGCTGTATAGCATGGACACCGAGTACTTTACTGAGATGATAAGATAATGTGTGGAATGTCTCTACTAAGTGCCACAGTTTTCATGGGTGTAGCCTGATCACAAAAACTGAACCTTCAGTAGAATATTCAGCATTCATCCCAGACTTCCTTAAAGAGTTCCAAAAGAAGCCATTCTGGCAACAGAACTGGTCAAAATCTTTCAAAAAGAAAAAGAAAAAAAAAGGATAGGGGATGGTGAGGGCGATAAAATAGCCAGAAAAACCTAATCGAAATGAGAGGTTTTAATTATCTTTTTTGGAAAAGGGAATTATTTTTGCTTAAAGCTCTCTCTTATTGGAAAATTGAATCAACTTCAAACTGGTCAAAACTAGATCTTTTCAATTTCATCTGAAAATTCCAGAAAGATAGCTGCCTAGGAACAACTGGAAAACCCCACACAAACCTCATTAGAGCTTTTGCTATTCTTCTATTTACTTTTCCTTAATAAAATTACATCTTCCAGCATCCTTACAATTGAAAAGTCTTGATGTGTTTTGTCCTCTTATTGTATATGAGTTAAAGTTCCAAATGTTAACATATGTATTTAGCCTAATTCTTTTTCAATTTCATATGCTTTCGGGAAATGGACAAGATAATTTCATGGGTCCTTTCTATCTCTAATTTCTTTTACTCTGTGAATTGCAAAGATTTCTACAGATAGCTGGGGTTAGCACAGTTGTTTCTTAAAAGGGTAAGAAAGCACCACAAGTTAAACAGGAAAATCATTAATGACCAAATCAAAGAGCTGGAATGCCACTTCTTAAGAGATAATAGCTGCTGTGACTCACATTTTTACAATATGATCCTGGATTTTCCCATTCGTCTTAGGCATATTTTTGAAGTACAAGACTTCAAACACATTGTTTCCATTATACCACCATGTACAGAATGAACATTTCCCTCTTGCTTTGCCTTTGTTAAATTCAGTTCACATTGGTTCTTGCTGATAAAAATGTACTGGTTATGTAAACAAAATGTGCATATGAAAATAGAGCCCCAAGATGCATATTTTCTATGGCATGGCAAGAAGTGAGAACACTACAGACAGGTAAGTTATTACTAGTGCCTGTATTTACTCAGAAAGATAAATGCCATTTTCTATTACAGTTTAACTTTACTCTTACAGGCATCATGCAACCCAGGTCAGAAGAACACGACCTGCATACCCTAGAAACCCTTCCCTAACTGCCTTTGGATGGGTGAGCATCACCCAAAAGGCCACTTTGGGCAACAGGTTGCCTGCAGGGGTGCAAATCCAAGGAAAGTGGGCCCTGCTCACCTCCAGCCGGATGCCCTCCTGTTCTTGCATGGGCTTTGTGGACTCAGACCACCACCCTAGCGCCTCCCAACCCCTTACTGTGGCCCAGGATGTTGACATAAGGCAGCAAGGAGGTTCCACTCCCCAGAAGCAACAGGCAAGGCAGAGGATGAGGTCCTTGCTGTGCACTACAGCTGGCTGGATACTGACTTCAGAGAGGCCACGACTTCTTTCACCTCCTTCTCCTGCTTGCATGATGGCATAGGATTGCTTGCCTGGTGTGGTATCCAGGACATGCACATATATATTTCAGACACGTAGCAATGATAATAAAAGAACCAACATTTGAAGATCAGCAATGTGAAAGTGGTGCTCACAGGCTAAAGGTTAGACACCATCAGACATGCTCAGCTCGAGTAGGGTTGTATTCATTTAACCCTACTGATTTCTGTGATGCCACACAAGAAGCTACTACAGACCATGGGCTGCGGAGATGCATGGTAGCTCATGGCAGCACGTATGGTTGCACTGTGATTCTGCTAGACCTGAATCTTACAAAATAACAATCAGGAGTCCTAAATTCTCCTTTTGTTTAAGAAATATTTGTGACTAAGTATAGACTTTGTATTACTAACTGCTGTGGTAAGAATGATAGTCATGAGGATCGGTTTCTTTCAAACATTTAAGACTACATGGAGCACAGTTGGGTTTTTCCCCTCCTCTTTTCCATACAATCTCTTGGGCATTTTTCTTCGTCCTGCACACTGCAAAACATGAGAATAATAGGCTAGGGAAATAGAGAACAATACAATGACACACCTAATATAATGTCACTGGCCTAGTTCACAAATTCCTATACATAAACTTACACATATCCACAAACATTTTACCATATTCAAAATGACTACAAGGTGATGTGGGACTGCATGAAAGTTTTATTCCAACCATGAAGTAATGGCTTCATGGAGAACTCCTGTTATTAATTAAGATCAAATAAAGACCTTCTACATAAAGATCAAGAGGTTAAAGGAGTTGAGGTGACTTAGACACTCTTCATAATTTTACTAACAATCAACAGGCAAGCTTTTGAGAGTTAATTCACTTATATTTATACTGCACTTCCATTCAACAGCTAGGAGGTGTCATGGGAAATTCTCTTTTAACTGAAAAATTTCAGTTGCTGTTAATACATACTCTGAGGGTCTGTGTGCTCACATCAAAACAAGGGGGAACTGAATAATAGAGTCCTTGAAATTTTACACAGCAGAGTCATTACTTCTGCTTGAACTGATATCTGGTTTGTTTCTTTTTTCCAACAGGCATAATTTTGTCAAGACCATAAACAATCATTTTTTTGTACTACATGTTCCTAACAAATCAGCCACCTCTACTGCTGGCGTAAATCAGCACAGCTCTACCCATCCCAGCGAAGTCCCAGCAGCTGGGGAAGTGATCTGTTAGGACCAGGAATATTCAGATAGAAATGCTTTCTTTAAACAGAGTACCTTCACACTGGAACACGAACACCAGAGAGCGTGTAATTGAGGTTTTAAAGCAATGACCTAGAAGGTAACCAAGTTTGCAGGGAGCTGGAAAACCCTGGGGGTTTTTTGTGACATGCAAAGGCAATCTGCAAATGATTCTTCACCCAGAGACATCTTGTTGGGTGAGCTCAGAGTTGAAGGTACAAAACGGGGTGCTGCCAAACATGACAGAGACTTTGGAGAAGACAACGCCTGCCGGGGACCGGGCAGCTCCCACGGCTGGCCTGCATTGGAAGGGTTTTCTATTCCACAAAAGTATGATTAAAATGGCTGCAATGTTTAGCTGTTGAAGGAGATCTTCCAGGAAAAACACAGCGTTGAAATCAGTCCCAGACTGAAGCAGGAGGAGCTGTAAGACAGGGCTCCTCTTGCCTCCTGCGTCACATGGCAACCCTGCAGGTTGACGTGACATCGCAACACATAGCTTCCCCAAAACAAGCCCTGTTTGTTCACCACACATGCTGACCAGGGGCAGAAATACATAAGTAAGAGAATTCACTGCATTCACATTGTTGGGGAAAAAAAACAACATGAAATGTCTAAACCAAAATCTCAGAGTCACCGACCCACGAGCCTTTCCTCATGACCAGCTCTGCCTATGCTGTATCTTCTTCTAAATCCAGTTTAATGAGTTTTGCTGGCATCTCGCTCATCAGAATCACAGCATTCTGACATTACCAGTGACTTATTGATAAGATAGTCTTCAGAAAGGTAGCATGTGCTACAAGGAAATGAATTCAAAAGATTTCATCCTGATATTGAAACAGTATTTGGGGATGATAAATGGCATGCCAAGAATTAAATGCTGGCACTAAGTCTTATCTTATTATAAAATACATATTTTTAGTGAGCTAAAAATATTCTGCTTTCTTTGCAGGTGTTTTTATTTCAAATGATGCTGCAACCAAATGACATAAATAAGCAAGAGGGAAGCAGCACATTATAGTTACCAGTGCACATCTGTATATTTTGCTGAAAATTATAATTCTCTGCACCCAACATGTCTTCACGTCTATTTTAATTAACTAGAGATTCACCTCAGAGTTATTTGACTATAAACTACCCAGCCTACAGATGCAGGGAAAGATTTCTCCTTTGCTACTCTAAACCAACAGAGCTTGCAAAGAGCTACCAAGAAAGAGGAATGTTTTCAGTTCAGGATGTGGTCACCAGCTTTTGAACAAGAAATAAGAAATCTACAGGAGAACTCCATGTTGTGCCATATATAATATACACTACTCGCACCATTAGATGCTTTGAATGTTCACATGAATAAAATATATGAAATCTGGTCCATTTTATTCACTGAGTGTTTTGTAAGGGCATTATAACGGATATAGGAAGTTGTAAAACAGCTATTAAAATATATTCTGAAGCCATTATGGGTTAGTTATGCTGCTGAAGGAAGGCAGATTTTATGCTGGCCGCCAAAAGCTTGGCTGCATGCTTCTAGCAGAGAGTGAGCCATGGCTGGAAAGCTGTCTCATTTATTACCTCAAAGTCATAGGTAAGGCATCACTGACCCACCCTCCCCATCTGAGTTATGAAGACATATTTCATCAGCAGGGAAAACCAACAGACTTATAAAAGCCATCACCAGAAGTGGCATATTTATGTTAAAAAGACATGGCTGAAACTCTACAAGCAAAGCCAGTGTATCTTTCACAGTTTCAGCATTGAAGTAAGAGACAGACATGACATCATAACTGAACTATTTTTAACAGTAAACAGAGCAATACAAGTTTTCATTCTTGCAGGTGACAGAAACAAAAAGAGACAGAGGTGAAGGGTCAAGAACATACTAGATGTGAGAGGCTGGGAGAGACAGACAGACCCAAATCATACATTGTTAAGCTGCGAGAGGTGGCAGGTCGCCTTTCCACATCCTGCAAATATGAGGTGAGACAGCGGGTCCTGCCAAGTCTACAACATCATGAGCACTTTGTCCCATGACCACCATCCTTCACTGAACTCTACCCCATTCGTAAACCTACACCTACACCCAGCTTCCCGTCCTTCTTCACCTCTATCCCTTTCCTATACATCAGCCAAGAAAATGATCTCGCCTCCCTTCTACTTCTTTCCAAGTCAACACACCCTTTCCACAAGCCTCTCCCTGTCCACAGCAATAACCCTCAGGTGACATTCACACCCATCCTATGTGATTTTGGCACAGTTACTTTGTTCTCCTGCCCATCCCATGCAATGCATCACTGTCTATCACGGTAAGTTCCTGGGACAAGGACACAGGGTCCCTGTCTGGCTATGGTTTTGGATGGTGTTCAGTGCTAATGGAGCCCCAGCGACAGGCAGGCCTTTTCAGTGCTTTTGCAATAAAATGCACAGGAGAAAAATCAAAAGGCACAGATACAGAAGTCCACTGGCAAAATTATCCCACTCTGTAATGGAAATAGAGACTCACGAAGGACAAATTGAACAGGGACCCTATCAGGGAGTAGCTGATTGCTGCTTGCTGGGGTATATTGAAGATTTGATTCATTATTTAGTGCACTGTAAATTTGACAATACTGTTTGGATAAAGCTAGTGGATCTTCCACTGTGATGGAAGAGATTTTCCTCCCCGGAGAGACAGAGAGAGATTATTGCTGTCCAAAGAGGAGGGAGATTCTGCCCGCTTGCAATTGAAAACTGCCTGGGTTTGGTTGCCAAGTTTAGGAATCAGAGTTAAGAGCTTACATGGGGTGCAATCCTCAGCTCATGTCAATCAAGGGGAATATTTCGTGTGACTGCAATAGGTGGTGGGTCAGACCCCTGGCATCAGAGAGACAGAATTATTTCATATCTGTCATTCCCTTCAAATAAGTTTATTCCAGCAACTCAGAGTAGCTTCATGGAAAAGATGCAACGGACGCTGGTGCCAACTGACAGAGATTTGTTTTGAATTACATAATGCTCTAAACCATTATGTAAATGAGGCCAACAGAAGCAAGGAGGCAGAGAAGCCAGGATTTTTCATTGTTGTTTTTTTTTTAATACTTGGTAGTATTTAATGTTAGCACCAAGACTGCCGCCTTCAAGCTACTACATTTTGCTGGTAGGTTAGCTGAATTAAACTTTATTTCTCCTGTTACTAACCAAAATGTAAAGTGCATCTGAGCAAACACAGGGGAGCATCTAAGAAGTGGTGAACGTGGATGACTTCAGAGGTCAGAGTGAGTCACATTACCAGGAGTGGTTTTGGCTATGTCCCACTGATATCGATGAGACTCATGCTTCTGTAGCTCTCCTGAATATTCCTCGCCTTCTCTCCTGTACAATTTCCGCATCTTTTTGCATGGAAGGATTTTTCAGAGTAAATAACACACTGCACAAACAATTATTTTGCAAAAGTCATGACATTTTCTGTTAATTAGCAATAATATAATCATCCAAATAAAACTGCTAGGGACATTGCATTTACTAACAAGCTACATCCAAATATGCATTTATGTGTCAACGGTGCATGCTTGAGTGGTTGGTAATACTCAGTGGGGCCTGAGGCACAATGCACTGGGAGCATAGAATAGTGGCCTAGCATTGCAAACTCTGTTGTGTCTTCTTGCTTAATTTAGATTTTGGGACCAAACAGTCAATGAGTAAACCAGAAAATAACACATCAAGTGGCCTGTGAAAGAGAAACATCTGATGATGGTATCAATGCAGGGCATTATCTAAATGGAAAATGCACTAAATCCATAATTTGGGAACTTGTTTGAACTTCCTGAAAGAACAAAAACCACTATTCCTAAAAAATAACTTTGTTATTACTAATAGCAGTGCTAAACAGCAGTTGCACTGAGAGATCATCTAATATCTTGACCTTAATCCCTTCCTTTAGCCAGGGTGGTTTCTGTGCTAGAGACCCACATTAACAGATGAAAACTGGGGGCAAAGTAAGAGCCCCCACCGGACACTATGTCTATGAGTTACAATAGCACCTGCTCTGATTGGGTCAATCAGATGATGCAGAAGTGACCGCACCATTTGAACATTCAAGTTTGTTTTTTGTTTCCTTTCTCAAGACAATTTCAACTATAAATTAAAATTTGACAAGAAAACAAAAGATTTTCATCAAATCTCTTAATTTTTAATCTGCCATGTATGCAGCTAATAATTCGAGTACTGTATGCTCCTCTACACATTCACGTGTATCTTTATTCATCTGACAGTATGGTTCCTCAGCTTATACAGGAAAAATGATGTATTCTAGAAATTTTTGGCTAGAAAATATGTATTGGATATGCAACTGTTGTGAAATAGCCTCATACACAGGATAGAATAAATCAACTAAAATCTAGCTTCTCTGATGTACTGGAACAGATTAGCCAAACCAAAGAAATGTGGGATGCTAGACATTCAGGGAGCAGTAGACACTGTTAGGGCATGAGTCATCTCTCCTGTTTTACATGTCTACTTCAGTGAGATAAACTATGCTTTAGATCCTAGCGAAGGTCCTGATGATTCAATTTATTTATTAGGGCACCTAAATTTAGGAGCTGATATGTACCTGTAGGTACCTGTGAGCTGAGTGTCTACGCTTGCATGTCTGCTTTTCTCTGACAGAGCAGGGGCATCTGGACTTGAAATCTGTCCCCCCACTTATTGAGACCATTATGGAATATAATGCAAGGAGTGTGATGTGCATTAGCTTTTCTTATGCTTGACTCACCTCAGAAAAAAAAAGAGACCAGCTACCTCTAAATGCATTGTGGTAAAGGAGAGGAGCATGGGTCTGTTCCACCCCAGCGGGTGGCAAACTTTAACACTTCTACAACAGCTCTTCAGTGCCCACAATTACTTTACAACATGAAGTACAGATCTTCAAATTCAACGAACTGCGTACATTTAATTAGTCAATGACAACCACATTGTTCCCAGAAACACAATTACCCAGGTTATCCCAATACTCACCATGGACTCACCAATCTGGAAAATATTTTTTGTCTTATGTTTTGTTTCTACAAAGTGAAGGGATGTTTGAAATCTGGATTGTGCGGTTACATGAGCAAAAGTTATTTTGAGCTAATATTTTTAAAAGTAGAATGAAGTGGGCTAGTGGCATCCATGACTCCTAGGGGATCACAACAACACAGCCTCAAAAAAGAGCTGAAAATGCACATCCATCCTAATTCACAGCCTATTTCCTACTCCAGTCTTGGGCATGTCTGGCAGATTATGTCAAAGCATATAGTGATATTAAAAGCAGAACAAGTGAGATGGCACAGTTCCTCTCTTCCCACACAAGTGTTTAGCCTGGCTCCAAAATATGTTTCCCTAACTCTACTTCCCTTCCAAAAATATTCCCAAAACTTGTAGTGTTAACTCCAGAAAAGCGGTCTGGGATCCCAGCTCTCCTGCCGGTCTCTAGTGCCAGACAGAGGAGAGAGAAATGTAAGTGTGGGAAAGAAAATAGGCATATTTGGATGGCGTTTCATAGATTCCCCTTGTCCATGTCTCCAGAATACATTTAACGCTCTCCAAGGGGCTAATAATAGTCCTTTATATAGGATGGTTTTACACTAGGTCCCGTTTACCTAATAACCATCTATGGTGGGTTAACCCAATATGAGGAGGGGATAGCACGAGAGCAGCTTGGTAGGCACTTGCCAGCCAGACAAGGTTAACCCACAACATCAGTCTTTGTGGAAACCTTGTTTCTCACTTGATCTCCAAGTCAGTGAGTTACAGAGAAGCTGAAGATGATTTCCTGGAAGAAATCGTCACAGCAGACCAGATTACAGCTTTGTACTGCAGCCTTGGGGTACAGCATGACTTCTCCTACCTCCCTTTTCCATCCCTCTGAAGGGATGGAGCTGGCAAAGAGAGCCATGCAAAATGCTGTCAAAATTGGGGAAGAAAGCCCATAAACTAATCCTTAGGTCCAAACCAGAATAACACCCCGTTTGAAAGATCAGACCAATAAAAGCATTATTGATACTCCTAATTCTTACAGTTTATAATATTCCCAGGTAAATCCAAACTAAATTTAAGGTTCATAGTACAAATGTCATGGGAAATCCCACTTCACATGCTTAACCTTTATTCTCACAGGGGCTAACAAGAATAAGATAGTCTGGGACAGAGTTCTGCTGATTTATCTTAACTTCCTTCTTACACACAGAAAGCAGAAACACATCTCAATGCCTGGTCTGCTTGTAACTGCTGTTAAGATATGGCCTGATAGCAGAGACCTACAGTTCCTGATACTGCCTCCATTTTATCCAGTGCACACTGTAATGATTCCAAGAACTGATGTTTTAAGTGTGCTTTGCTTTCTGCTGGCTGGTACAGATAGGCAGCAGAGATACAGGCCCTGGTCTTCAAGTCTTTCTGACATGGCTGGTGATGCCATCAGCTCCATCCACCTCACATCTTGCTCACTGCCTCCTTCTCTCTGCCCTGCCAAACACAATCTGGGTTCATCCTTCCAAAACTGCCTCCAAACCCAGGGCCAAGACTGTTCACCACACTGACCTTCCTGCTCATTCTCACAACTCTGTCTTGATTTGGAGGCTCTGACTTGAACTAACTTTACTATAACCAAACAGAAATGTTTTACTGCGCATGTCTAAAAATAGAATTGCAATCATCTTTGCTTCCGTTACTTTAAAACTAAATTTATCAAGAGATTATTCTTCCGTGAGGTTTAGCACATGGGAAGTCTTATGTTTTAAAGTTCAATCATTTCACAGTTATTTATGAGCAAAAAATCTTACGGATTAATTTTATAAAGAAGCACAATCAGCTTGGGGATCAGAGCTTCTTTTGGTGTAAATGGTCAGAATAAGTCTTCAGCTCATCAGAACAGTTTGGACCTTTTTTTAATATTGTTTGCTATGTGCACAGATAATGTGTAGCTGAACACCAGTAAGATAATATATGAGGGTTACAAAACTGTGTCGGAAAAATCTTCCAAGTAACAGCTAAAAATCCTATGACTGAATAAGGAGAGAGAAAAAACCCCATACATTTCTCTGGGTTTTTTTTCTTAGTTTAGTTCCTACATTAGGCACTTCTGTGAGCGTAATTGATTTTGTATTTTCCTCTGTAGATTCCAATTAATCATCCTCCCTCTTTGTGAGGATGTTTTACACAAAAACAGGAGACAGGAAAACATTTTAAAACAGGAAAATGTGTTTATAAAACCACAACACTGGCATGGATATGCAGAAGTACAGGTTCTGTATGAAACCACCCTTTCGAGAGGGAGAGCCGCGTTGCCTGCCGCATGTAACAGCTGACTGCAAATTTCCTATTGAAACTCTATTTCTATAGAAAAATGCTTTTCCAATAAGAGAAGCATTTCAGTAAAGAGCATCTACTTTGAGATACAAATTTCTTTGTACAACAAAGAAGCCTCCAAACTGAAAAGGGAACAGATTTCTCAGAGAAAATCAGAGTTTTTCATGCAGGGGAAAAAAAATCTGTCTCTCCAAGAATGGTGGGAAGCAGGCCAGAAATCACCCTAATTGTATCCCATTGCTGGTTCTCCCACTGGCTTGACATCCCTGTGTTTGTGTTTTTAAAGTATATGAAAAAAATGGGAACTTTGCATAGTCATTTTGATCTCAATATACAAATGTATTTTAAAATTACTCAATTATGACCAGACAAATGACATCTCTTTAAATTACAAAGCAAGAAATGTGACAATACATATTCAAACCCAGGAAAACAAACTTTTCTTCTAAAAGTTACCATTAGAATCTCATCCAAGCATAAAACTTTTGATTGAAGACAAGGATCTTTTGGAGCTTTGAATGAGTAACAATGGGATTATTACAAAAATAAATAAAAGATGAGCAAGCTGCCACTTAAGCTATGGATTTCCCACTGCAACAGCTTCAAAACTTTCTTGAAACAAAACAAATTTAAAAAAACAGGGGGAGGCAGACGATAGGGCTCTGTCTAACTGATAGCATGAAAACATCAAGCACTTTGATTCAGATTAATAAATAATGATGGTGTGTTATCCAGGAAACAGTGCAATGCCAAGTCTGTTTGATCTCAGACCAACTGTTGGGTAAAAGTATTTTGAAATGCTCTCTTGGGCAAATGGTCCAGTTGCATCTCGTCTCTGGGACTTTGATTATTTCAATGGGGCTTTTATTAAAAGAAGGAATTTCATCCTAGAAGAAATTCTATACCATATTACCTTCCTAAGGGCAAACTCCAGCTTTACCTGGCTTTTTCAGGAGGCTGGGGTCACAGGGGCAGGGGAGTTTGGAGCATCCTCTGGTTTTGCCCTCCTACCTCCTAAACCGAGATGGAAGCAATGAGAAAGGAAGAAGAGAGGGAAACTTGCGAGCCCTGTCCTGTGCATTTCAGGGTCGTCCCAGAAAAGCCAGGAAGTCATCCTCACTGCAGGTCCCACAGCCTGCACCAAGAGCTGGGAACCCCTGGGAGCATCTCTTCTCCCTCGGCCCTGCACAGCAAAGAGCATTACCTTCATTTTGTTGCTGGGACCACACACCATCCCAGCTTAGATGCACAGGGGTGTTGAAAACACTGTGCCACAGCACAGGGCACGGACAACAAGACTGGGGGCAGATGTAAGTCCTCGACCCTCCTGAAGCCTTCTCCTAAGCCAACCATGTGGCTGAGACAGCATGTGGCATGAGGAGGCTTTCTGGATGAACCAGCTAGAAACTCTCCCCTGGCTCCAGCTGCCATATAACCCCCTCCATTGCACACCACGGCTCCAAGCCTGAGTCCAGCCCTTAAATGACATCCCAAGGCTGGCAGATGAGTTCACTGCAGTTCACTTTCAGATGCCAAAAAGTGCTGCCTTCCCCCAGGTCAGTCTGTCCTAACCCATCTTCTCTCCAAGGGAGAGTTCGTCATCTCTCAGGTTAGCACTTCCATTTCACACCCAACTCTTTTACAGGAGAGTTATCTCCCTGTCCTTCTCAAAATATCTAAAAAACCTCTAAGTTTACAAACATGCATTGCCCGGGCAGGTGTTTGTGGAGTTGTTCACTTTTTTTCAGCACAGTCATTCCCCCCATGAAACACTCCACTGGACACATTACTCTTTCCCTACCATACAGGGCTTCTCGTGCCTGAGAGCTCAGCTGAAAAAAAACCCCAAGCACTAATGCAGGAAGCGTAAAGAGATCTCATAAATGCTCCAAAGCTTCAGCTTCCAATAAACATATGAACTATAGCAACTGCCAAGAATTATGACTGCATGACATTACATCCAGCTCCTTGGTCTTATTAAAAAGTAAGCATGGGTATGCAATGTGCAGATGGGCAGTACCACACAGTCTGCTCTGCCCCAAAATCTGTGTTTCAATGGATGCTCATAGGTTGTCACAAAGCAAAAGTTTTCATCCTACGGAAACACATGAACTCTGAAAACAGCTGCTTTTAGGGTTCTATTTAGGAAAACAGACAGAAGTTAGTGATTTTGGACTTCTGGTCAGTTTTTCTATGCTCTGAAACAAGATGTCTTCCAAACTCTTTCCTACTACAGAAAATATTAATGGACTCTCATTGTTAGTCTTAAAAAGAGGAAAGAGATTTGCACATTTTTTGTAAATGAAAGTTAATATTTTTTGGAAAATGCTAAACTGAAGAGCTTCCTCAGTGGCAAGATCGACGAGATACTCCACACTAATTTGGAGAGATCAGCTCTAGCAAGATGAAGATTGTTTTACATTCATAATCCTTGCTTTTACAATGTGTCAGTTGACTTGGTATTGGGTGTAGGGTTATCGAGATCTTTGCATAATCACACCAGTAGCACCTGGCCTCAATTCTCATAGCTAATAACAGAGAGGTGATGTTTTGGAGACTGTGAACACTAAACTGATTTTAGTCCACCAAAAACTTTTGCCACTATTAGCTGCAACCCTGAGTTGTAGGAAAAATATTCTGTGCCTTTTTAATAATAGTCCTGATCTACCTACCCCTGTTTCCAAAACTGCACCTGATCCAAGGTGGGACAGATGGGAAAGGGGGATACAGAAAGAGTTGTATGCAAGGACAGTTTGAATTTGACATCCTCTGAAAACTACACCAGCCTTACTGTGCTGTAGGGTCTACAACAAAGATGCACTGTCAGCACCAAATTTGCATTCCCCAGATTTCATTGCTGGAAATGTATTTCAGTCGTGTTTGCTTTCACTCTGAGTAGAAGTAGAAGCACTATGAATCTTTGTTGAGACTGCTCAGATTTTCCCCTTGCTTTTATGGATGTTGTTCCTTGGTGCGCTTCTTAACAGAAATAGGGTAGAATAATTTATTAGAAGTGATGGTATTTTGATCTGTGACCATCAATAAGTCTGTGGCCTTCAGACTAAACACTATTATCAAAACGTCCATTGAACTAGAAACAGCATTAGGAAAGAGACAGCTAACTCAGCGTTAATCAAGACTTTCTGCTCTTCCAGTATCTGAACATTGCCATCAGGCTTTCTGATAATACCAAACCTCTGGCAATTCCAGGCGATCACACATTGATTTATTAAGGTGGTCATGTAGACAGGTGACTTGTGAAAATGCACTACAAGGATAGCATCTCAGATTGACAGCTAATATAATCATTTCTAGGGCCATGCACAGGGTCCAATGTTCACATCAGATTTTGCATGTCAAGATTCAGGAAACTCTGCAAATAAATGAGATCATCTAGTCAAAAATTTGTCTCGCTCTACCAGCAACAGAAATTAGACAAGGTACAGTATACATTTGCAGACCAGCCCAGCCTTCCGAACAAGCCCTTTAGAGATCAAGTGAAAAGCACCAGTATAACTAGTACCTTTGCTTCTCTGCCTGATCACAAGCTGCTACCCAGTTACAGTCCCAGCTAAAACTTTAGGTTAACCTGCATCTACAGACTTTTAAATCTGGAGCTCAGATTGCAGTTGTGTTGGTCAGCTGTAAGAACAGCATCTCCATCACTGTTCTGAACAAAGAAACTGCAAGCCTGGCTCTTTCCGCCTTTCTTAATATTTATGCATCTGATCTGGCAGCATCCATCATTGGGATAGCCTTAGTAGGTGCCCCAGAGGAGTGAAATAATAGCAATTGCAGAATGAGACACAAGATGAATGGGAATAAGGAGGGTGGGAGAGAGCTAGCAGGTATCAGGAGTCTTTCAGAGTTAGGTTATATGAGGCTATATCTCTGGCAGCACAGGAAGCAAAAACACCACCACAAATTAGCAACAAAGGAAAACAATGAGTCTGAGCTGGTTTCAGTGGGGGGTTGGGGTGGGAGAAGCATTTTGTAGAAACTTATACAGAACATCCATTGCCAAGGGATCAAGGCCTGGATATAGTCATAACGTACTTAGCAAAGCATTTTGTGATCTCTAGGCATGGGCAGTGACCCACTCCTGGACAGCACAGTGTGCACCTACATCTCCCAGAACCCAACCCAGCCAAAGTAGGGGCAGAAACTATCTATTCTCAGCTGTTTCTGGAGAGCAAATTGTCAAAAGGCAGCTGCTCTACAGTGCCCAGAAGGAGAGGAAGCGTCAGACTTTGGTTGGGACATCGCTTTCTGACATAGAGCCATTGTCAGGAGGTTTCCTGGCTGTGGTGGGAGACGGTGGGGTTTCCCCCCAGCTGCATGCCTGATGGAGCCAGGGCAAAGGCATCTTGGTCCCTCCGAACATCAGGCTCACGGACAATGACCCTTTTAAGCATAGCACTTCTCCAAGAAGGAACTTGGCTGAATTTTTGCTGCATAGTCAGGGGCTTTAGATTAACGCATACAACAAAGCAAATTACTAATCCTAAAGACTAGGCATGGTACCAAGTGTTCCTTCACAGCATTAAGTGCCCAGCCAAGGGGGAAGGGCTGGGAGGGTTTGTGTGCACAAATTTTTTGAGCCTCTGAGCTGAATCCCAGTCCCAGAAATTCCTGTTGCTATTTTCCATTCTTTGACAGCAGCACCCAGAGGCCCCAGATGAAATTAGTTTGCTGCTAGATGCTGGACAAACACACTGTGGAATGAACAAAGGGCAGGAAGGTGTGAAGTTATTTGCATCTTCCACCAGCAAGACCAAGGGATCCCAGCTCTTCCCAGCTGGGAGGATGAGGACGAGCAGCCTGTCCCCTGCCTCCCCATGCAAGAAGCACAGCTGCACCGTGAGCTGGCATGAGACAAGTTCAGAAGGTCTGAAAGCCCAAGCAAGCACCAGGTGAAACCTTTTCCTTGGCAGGTGCGAACTTCACCTGGTGTCCATCACCTTGAAGAACCACATTGTCCACCAGCTCATCAAACTCCTCGAAACAGAGTTCAAAGCACTGACTTTGGGCCATAAAACCTCTTCTCCCTGAAGCCACCAGACCCCCAGCACTGCAGGTAAAGGAGGTCAAAGCATTGTCTCCAGGCCGTCATCTGGAGCTCATTCCCCAGTTGGCTCTGGAAAGCTGTCTCGTGGGCCTTAGCAATGCTCATAAGAGCTCAGGCTTGTCATGACGGCTGAGACGACGGGGATGTCAGAGGAGCATGAAGGGAGGGAGGAGTGCTGTCGCCCAGCTGGCTCGCTGGATTTGTGTGTGTGTGGGTGGCAGGTTCACAACCAGCTATTCCTTTTATTGCTGGATTTGTGCATCTGCTTGAAAATTTGTACCAGCTCTGCTATACAAACAGGAACACAGGAAACTGGGCTAGAAAAGCCAAGATAACCCAGAACCCCAAATCTTAGCCTTGTACCTTCCCTTCACATTTCAAAATCCATCTCCCAGAACATGCCTTTATTTAGCCTGAAATTAAATTCCAACTCTTAATACTATTTTTCTTTTTGCAACTGAGGCTGGCTTTCATCCCAGCTCCTTTCTCTCAGATGAAAGGCTCCGTTAAATCCAGCCCCTTTCCGGCACTCCTCCTGGATCATGGGATCACGATTAACGAAGTTTGCTCTGAGATGTGCACAGGGATCAAAGGGTCATTGGCTTTGCTGTACAGGCAAAGTGGCAATCTCTTATCTAGAGACCAAACACAGCACCACATGGACTTCCCCACCTCCTAGAGTCTGTAGACCTTGGTTTATGAACTGGAATGGCAGCTTCTAGACAGCAAAATGTTGCCCATTTTGAAATGTGACAGTGAAACGTATATCTGGGGCTGAGATGGGCACCGACTGCCTCTTGTCCCTATTCAATTAAAGTATGTCCATGTTCACGACTAGACTGAGGAGAAGCAGCAAAGTCCTCTTCAGCTGCTCGAGGATACAGAATGACCAACCTACTGGCTTGTCTTACAGTCGCTCAACAAACAGCGGTTCGTCCATAGGGCTTGTCTCCTGGCAGCTAAATCCTGTTTTGGGCAAGGGGGTGTTCAGATGTGGATAACCTGGAGCTACTCCTCATGCACACATGGCAGATTTCAGCTTCCAAGAGAGAGGACTGATGCCTCATCAGTGGGATGAACACATTCAGTATTGCAGGTATAGTGTAAATAAACAGTCAGAGGAAAGGAGAGCGGCATTGCTGTACGTGCTGCATCATTCATTTGTAAACACTCAGAGCTTCCAGTATGAACTACTGCAGATGCTGAAAAGAACAGGATGTATAGGGGACATTGCAGGAGTCCTTGCACTAGATATTTTTCCCCTTTTTAGCCTAGTTTTCTGAGGAAACAGGCTTATCTGATCATGCTGTCTGTCTTTTAATCCCCTCTAATAACTTTTGAATCCATTGGCCAATTTCAACCACACTTGAGACGGAAGTAGACATTTCAGATGAACTAAACACCCACTCAGCCTATAGAAATGAAGAGCTAAGCAAAATAAATCAACAGTAGTCAGTGCCCCCACTACAGTGTAGCTTCTTCCCCTTTTCCATTCCGAGGGACGGCAGTCAGCATGTCAATCGGTCCAGAGGTGCAAATGAATCCTCAATAAGCCATTGTACACATTGCCACTTAGTCCCACAAGTGGTCAGGGAGAAACTATGGGCTTGGAATAGCTAGTTAAAGATAAATGAGCTAGGTCCACAGGAAACGATGCTGAATTAGTTTTGCTACTCGCAAAGCAGCAGGAGCTTTATTTTTCCTGTTTTAGGATAATAACCTTAGAAGAGCAGAATCAGTGTGGCTGTGCAGGGATTAATATTGCAGTGTCCTCTCTTATCCTCTTCCGCCTTGAAATAGAAAACTCTAAAATTTAGCTCCTGAAGAAAGAGAAGGAAACTAACACTGATAACATGAATCATGCCCTTAAAGCAGCACCATGCAGAATAGTGAGACCATGGAAGCTGTTCAGCCTCCTTGGCTGTGCTCAGTCCTCGTTTTCGTTCATGGGTAGTAACTGCACACAAAGCCTCTGACCAGGGCGTCAGAGCAGCAGTGAAAGAGTCTCACAGGAGCCTGACTGTTGGGCTGAAATCCTACTCTGCCGAGAGCAGCATATGGTACACGAGAGCCACAAAAGCAGCCTCTGAATTTACTCACACTCTTAGATTTATTTCCCTGACTACATGCACCACATAGTAGATCTGCACCGAGAAACAGGACCTTGGTGTCTTAACAGGAGTTCTTGTGCACACATGCACAATGTGTTGAAAGCAAGTTTTAAGCCAGGAGCAGAAATATGCTCCCAAACTCATGTGCCCTTGCTGTAAATGGATGCAGACAAGTACAGGTCTAACAGAACTTTTTTCCCACATGGCAAGCTCAATATGTTTCAAAGCTTCCACAAAATAAAATCTAGCTCAGCTGCCGTATATCATGAGAAATGGCTGATGGACCCAGCACACTGGCAGACTGCCTGGCTACCAGCTGTGGTCCGATTTCTAACCCTGCTAAAAACGGAGCTCTGCCAATGGACACAGTGCCACAAAAAGCGCGGAAAACAACGCCTGCCTTTGGATGTGCCTGCAAAACTGCTACCAAGGCAAAAGAGATAGACACAGCACTGTGGGCAACAATGCTGGCAGCTGGGCTGTCTTCACTGTGGCTAGCAATGACCTGGCATCCTGGAAGTCAGTAGGAAAACTCAACCCTAGATTCTGCCTGGAGGGCAAGAAGTTCAAAAGAACTCCAGGCTGGCCTGTGGCCAGACAGAGAGGAGTGTTTAACTGGGTGCCTGTAAGAGGCATTTCAGACATTCCCATAAAAATGCCATTTCCATGTAAGTCCTACACAGGCAGGCTTGCTCCGCTCCTCTCCCAGTCAAGGAATGTAGCAATTATGCCCACAACGGGAGGTCATCTTCCCACTCAACAGCCAAGCTGCTGTCCCGGTCAAGCTCTGGTTCTAGAAGCAGCTCTCACCTCAAAATCAGCGCTTGACAGACAAACCAGAGCTTGTAGCTTTGAAAATTGGAAGGACAACATACAATTTAGGTGCCTGGGAGGCCAAACTGGATTTGGTGGAATTGCTTTTTGTAGGTTGGTCAGTGGAGGCCTAAAAGATGAGTCTCCATGGTCTCTAGGTGCCTTGTGCTCCATCCTTCTCTCCTGCCCACATAAGCACGTCCCAGGCAGCCTGTAGACACTCTTCTGATGTATCAACCCACAGTTATTAATAGGCTTGTGATTTTCAAGGGCACATCTGCTGTACCCATTTCTGTGATTAGGATTTACTGTCTGCATGTCCTGAAAATCTTGTCTTGAAGGCAGCGTCAAGGCTGCCATCAGAAGGCCAAGTGCTACAAATTTTTTTCTCACGGGATAGTCCATCTAATTGCTCTTTCTCCATTAGTCTCATCTCATATTCCTTTATTTTGTGAACAGCTTTGTTCAGGTCAAGTTGCTGAGAAAAATCTGGGTTTCAAAGTTATGTATACCTTGGTTAAATAATTCCACCATGAAAGCCAATAACACTCCATTTTGCAATTCTTATCCAGAAGGTGCAGCTCACTTGTCTCCCTGTTCATCTAGTTGCTGGAACAGATAGGAACCTTGATGAAAACCAGGTGATTTTACCCCAGATAAGATAATTCAGAGTGATGTCTAGCACAGAACTACTTTTAAGTGCTTTTAACAAGAGTACTGGGGGCTTTCTTCTTCCTCGTCTTATCCTTTCTGGCACATGTCCTCTGGGTCATTTGCAACATGGGAGATTATTTCTGGCTGTGCTCTAGAAGAGTGCCTTTCTTTCATTTCAGGTATCCAGAAGATTGTACATGATTGTTGTACAAGATGTACATACCTTTATAAAATGGAATTCTCACCAAGTTCATTCAGATCTCTGCAATTTCAATGTTACACTACTGCAACACAGTCAGCTTGGAGCTACCTTTAAAGACTGTTCCGTTAAGAATCCAGCAAACTGCAACGTGAGGCTATCTGCCTTCTGAAAAAAACAGACCAACTGAGTGCATTACATGTGGCATACGCACACGTCTGACTGCTGATTCACTCCCGTGTGTCATTCAGTGTGAAAGTCCTTGGAAACAAACTCAAAGAAAGATTTGAGCCCCAGCTGTACTGCTGCTCTGATGCAGTTCTCTGTGATGGACCTAAGCTATGTCTGGAGGACAGATCCTACCTCTGGAATTCAGTCATATTGGGAAAAACCTCTCGCCCTCATCCTGGTTGAGTTCAGAGTGAGATAAATAATGTCCTTCTATTCATTCACAGCTGAACACAAGTTTCTCCTTAGATTAATCTCTGAGCTGCTGTTTGGGATCTGAAGACAGCTGATGTTGTGCCCTGCCCAGTCCTAGAATAAAGATTAGTCCTATCTTAACTACAGCAAAGTGAATCTCAGCTGCAGGGTGATAGGTGTCTTTTAAGTACTCCAAGCAAAATAGGAGATAATACTACCACTTGAGGCTTGACTTAGCACTTGGGCTTGATCAACACCCGATTCAGAGGAGGTGGGAAACAAAGTGTCACCATGATGCCATTTCATGTCTTCACCATTTTTCCTACTCGCTAAACAGTAGTGTGTCTGCACAGCTGGTAACTGGTGCCTGGCTTCTGTGCCAACATGAGCTGCAGCTCCCTATGCTCACTGGTTTATTGATAATGCAACAAATAGCCTTGGGTGTGCAGTATTTGTTGTGACAAGCTGGAATAAGTCCACACATCAGATGATGAAGTTGTTCTTGCTAGTAGCAGGTACAATTGTTTTTTCTGCTGAACTAGCAGCACAATTTCTTCTCCTTTTGCTCTTAACTTTTTCCCCTTTTTGACTACTTTTTAAATATTTTACAGAAGTTGTACACTCATGGCTAAGCTCTCCAACACGTTTTCAGCAGTTTTGTTGAGTCTGCATTTTCAGAGTCTATACAGGGCTAGGATCAGGGTCAGAACCACTCACACCGACACGCTTTGAACACTCTGTTATTCCTACCACATGGTCTCAATATGCATGGCAAACTCCACGCAGAAAAAAAGCTAGGCAGGCCTGCAGTAGAGGTCCATTTTGAGGACTGGAGAGGAGCATAGACCTTGACTGAAAAATTCAGCATCCCTGAAGAGGAGAGCATTTTTATGTTTGGTCATCTAATCAGCATGATTTAGCCATCCTGCTTCAGCAAAGCACATGGTGAGAGCGCGGGTACTCTGTGTTCATATGGCACCAGTGCAGAGTCAGAGGCACCTCCAGGCAATATCTGAGGTCATATGAGAACACAGCCAGACAAGCTGTCCTCCTCTCTCTCTCTCTCTACACCTGATGAACTGTAGAAGGCATGCTCACGCACAGCTCCTGCTCCCAAAAAGCCTGAATCCAGTGCTGCCTCCTGGAGTGGGAGGTGCTCCTGCTTGGAAGGAAGCCAAAGCAAGGTGGGGGGGAAAGTTCTTCTAAGCAGAATTCGAGGTATGCATGGAGAAAAAAAAGAGTGGAAGTGAAGACAGAAACTCTGCAGAGCTATGGGTGGAAGATCCTTCATTAGGCCCCCTGGGACTGGAAGGAGAATGATGAAGCTATCTGCGGAGGTCTGAACAGGTAGTCCAAAAATTTGTTTGCTAGTGTAGGCTGCAGGGCCAACTCTCTGCTGTACAGTTTCTACAGGACTTTGGGCATGCAATTTAAACTCAGCTCTGCCTCTGTAAAATGATAAAAACAGTGCTCCCTGTGGTGGAAGGATGCTGTCTAGATAAACACAGGGGATTTTTTTTCCTTCGTTTTCCTAAAGTAATTAATTTAAGGTAGCAGCTATCTCATTTTCTCTTCATTGAGATCCAGTCCCTGGACTTTCCAGTTTGGCAGTGCTGTCACATCCTGCTACCTCATTCAGGCGACTCCAAAGCACCCTAGGAAAACATCACTCTCAGATTGATCTCTGCATCCCTTTCTCAAGCAGACACAGGCTGTCCTCCCTGGAGAGATGGCCCTCTCTTCCAAAATCACGGTTCCCTTCGCCTCAGCCGTTGCAGCCTTTCCTTTGGAGGATATCTCAGCCCAGCCCAGGCTTCCTCAAGGCTGGTTGAACAGATAATAACTGCACAGCTTCCCAACCCAACTGGATCAGTCTTTGAGAAGCTCTGTCTGACCATCCCTCTAGCCCCATGCTCAATCTGTCTTGTGACTTCACCCATTCTCCCCACCTGGAGAAACAAGTGAAGCGTCACAGACAGTAAAAGCCAGAAGCAGTGTTTGGATAATCAAAGCCCTACCCTTTAAAAATAACTTTTAAAAACAATGGAAAGCAGCATGTGTGAATATCTTCTTTGACTTAAACACGTGTGGTTTGTGCTCGCAATACCCCACAATAAAATCACATCGTCATCCAAAGCTTTTACCTCCATAATACAAAATTTTTACCACTTCCAATATGAAATTGCTACTTTGGTGACAAAGAAGAGCTCTTTAGATTTTCAAAATACAGACGAAGTCCCTATGGGCTATTCAGGCATAAAAGTCACCATTTACAAAAAGAAGGTTTTCTCAATCTGTATTTAAGCATCTCAGGAAAAAACTGGCCTTAAAATCAAGATGTTATTGCCTGGATCAACATTTTAAGCATGGGCAAGAAAAAAAAAGCAGAAAACAGTTCCAAATGCAAAATGCTCTTAACTGTCAAGAAATCATGAAAAGCACAATAAACAGCATATGTTTACTTTAGCAATTTGAGGCTGTAGTATGGGAAAGAAGGCCGAAACTAGCAACACCAAAACACATAAACCATAATTTATATCACTAAATGTACCTCTGAGGTAAATGCTTAAATGGCTACAGATAAAGTTAAGACCCATTATTTTGGCCATGGGAACAATTATAAGAGAAGGGGTGGTCTTGGTGATGAGTCAGGATGAATGAGAGCTTTCCCTCACCAGCACTCTGCATTTTTGTCCACCTTCCTCTCCCTCATCCTTCCTCTCTCCCCTAGCAGCTCAGCCCGTTGGAGGAAGAAGATGGGATGGAGCAGAGCAGTCATGGCTGCAAGACTCCCGGGCTTAGCAAAGCGGGAAGAGTGAGTCTGAGAAACCATTCTTCGTCCATTTCTAATTTGGATGCTGCCAGGTTTCCCGTTAGCAGCAGTGGGGGATGACTCACTGCTCACCAAATCCCCTGCACACCAGTGCTCGGACTGAAGCTGCACACACACAAACTGAGTCTGTAATGGAGCAAAAAGACAAACCTGTGGCCTCATGCGGTGATGGGGACCACAGAGGTGTCCAGCCCTCCAACCCTCCCTGGCATTCCCCAGTGCTCTGCAGGATCCAGACCACAGCATGAGGGAGGGTGAGCTGCTGGCCTAATTCCTCACTCCCCCAAGTCCACAGCGGTGCGATAAACCAGCTTTCCCAGTTCAGGGGATGGTGTCATGCTGAGCACACCCAGGTCATGCAGTGCAGAGCCCCATTAGATATCCCTGGACCAGCTCCAAATGAGTAAAATCATCCATAGTGCATAACACAGCAGCACACAACACTAGTAGGTCAGGTCCTAGAAGCAATAAAACCACATTAGTAGTGAGTAAAACTATGCTAAGTAGCCTCTCCAGTTGTGCCCTGAAAAAAAAAAATAGCCTCCTCTGGTAGCTCTTTACTGCAACCACTTACATGAGCAGTGGTGATACGTGATGCCTGTGATTTTTCAGGTGCTCAGCAAAAGCTCTTGGGGCAGGGACTGTCCCTTGGGCACAATGGGATGATATGGACCCTCAACAGGGATGTTATGGACCCTCGACAGCTCATGCAATCACCCACAGAGAGAAACCACTGCTCTTGCAGCAGAGCTTCTTCCCACTTGGTGTGTGACTGCCTGGAAGGTTCACGGGGCAGGAGGCTTTGAGGCTCTGGAAGGAGCAATGCCTGCTTGGGGTTAAGGGCACTCCTTTGACCAAGAGTACAGGAACCTGACTGCTTCTGAACTGAAGCAGACACTTGAATCCAAGAGGAAGTTTTAGAAATTTTCAAAATTAAAAATACTCTACTTCCCCTGTAAAGCCAGTGAAGCACAGATTTCCCACCAAGATATGTTTATCATTATTATTAATATTTATCATTACTCTTAGGGAACATAAGAAAGGTAGATGTGACTGCCACAAGATGCTTACAAAGAGCCAAAAATCCTTACACAGAATCCATTTTTCTTCCAGGGGACACCATCCTACAGCTGATACTAGGATGAATGCAGCAGAGACCGCATTTTTGTTACACTTCTTTCCAGCAAATAACTGATTAAAGTTTGCATTCCAAGTACAGCTATGCTGTAGGCTTATGAAAAATCTTCTAACTTGAAAGTCTTTTTCCTCCCCTGCATCTAGGACGATCAGCAGCATGAAACAGAAAATAACAATAAATAAATATGCATTAGCCCAGAGTTCATGTTCAGTCAAAGCCAGCAGGCCTTGCGTCTCTCGCTAAAGGACCTCAGTATCAATGGGTTTGAAAAACTGAATTCTGATGTTTTCAGTAAATGGTAGAAAACCTCACTGGCTTGTAGGGATTCAGCCATGATTTGGGAAGTTATCGTTCCTCCTCATAACCCTTCGTACTCGGCTCATTGACCCTTATGTCCCAGCCTGGGCTTTGCCATAGAGAAGAGGGTTTCTAAAGTACTGACTATTGCAGCCCAGCAAGAGTGTGCTGAGTCCACTGACTATCACAATAACGCCATTTTGTTGCAGTCTCCAGTTTAAGATGAAGTGAGAGAGGAACAATTTACTGCTTGGCTGCAGAAAGGCAGTGGCTGTAGGATGATGACTCTGGTTTTGACCCTGGTATCATTTTCCTAAGTCCCAGTTACATGTGGCCTGTGAGCAGAAACACAGAAGAAGGTGGCATGATATTGCAGCCACATTGCATGGGGGAAATAGAGTGTATTTATAGTTGCCATCATGTGATCTGATGTGGAACACATACAAAACTGCTCTGTATTGAGAGCTGGGGGCTTGTAGCCCCTCTTAGTCTGTCCTTTATTAAAAGGGATGCATCAACCTTTGGTGATGTGAAGCAGATCTGTTTTGCTGAGGCTTTCTGCTGAGAAAGGATTTCACCCCTAACAAGATGTCAGGGACTTTTCCCTTTCCTAGTTTCCCAGCTCTCTCCAAACACCTACTGCGTCACCCTTCAAATCCCGTGTTGGCCATGTAGCGTACAGTCACACTCCCTGGGCATGGAAGGGCTCAAAGAAGTTTCTACCTCCTATCCTGTGTCAACCAAAATATCTTGCATGGTGCAAAGAAATGCTGCACGCATTCCGTAGTGCAAAATGCTTTTAAAAAAATGAAGTCATGTAACTCTGGTGCTAGTGATAGAGTAGAAAGACACAGTGAGAAAACTGTACCTAGAGACATTGCTGGCCTTTTTAAGCACCAGACAGAACTTATCAAACACATAAGGAACAAAATGTATCCTGTAAGTACTGTCAGGCACAACACCACAGAAAGGGCAGAACTGTTCAATACATATTTCTGTTCTGTACTTGGGGGAAAAATCCATACAATGGAGCAATAACATGCTGAGAATGACATTCTTTCCAATTTAAGAGAGATAAAGAATTACAATATACACCAGCTACTTTAGCTAGACTTTTTAAATCAACAAGTCAGGATAATTGTGCACAAGAGTTACTACAGACTTGGCCAAGTCTTGTACTCTGAATACCAATGATGCTTTCCTAGGTAGTGGGACACTGCTGTAAAGAACCAGAAGAAAATCTCAGCAGTATTTTATACAAGCAAACAGAAAGGTCTGAGTGACTGGTAGGCTCTCTTCTTTCTGGGCAAAAGAGCAGAACAGCTGATGCAGGGGTTAATCAGGGCTCAGAGGACAGTAATATAATTTGATGGGAACATTACTCCTGTAGAGCATTTTCAGTTCTGATGTCGAAAACGCAAGGGTTATGGTGATAAATTAGAAAGGTTTAGGGAAGTGTCACTAAGGACATTCATGGGCTGGAAAACAGGCCCACAGTGAATGCTGCGGAGAGCTCAGTCATACCAAAAAGAAAGTAAAGGGATGAGTTAATCACTATACCAACACCCTTGGACAAACACAGCTACAAGAATACCACTACTCCACATATTACAGAGTACTTCACAGTCTATCAGACTAAGATAGAAGAAATCCAGTGGCCAGAATTGGAACAAAATAAATACAAATTAGGTGCAATGTGCACACTTTTAAGAAAATAATTACCTGTGGTTTACAAAAGACTGATAATTTACCGAAGACTGAAGGATGGAAAATCCACCCCCCTCAGCTCCTGTTCTCTAGGCGGTATATACTGTAGCTCAAACAATGCTGATTATGAGGAGTCCTCTGTTATTCTGGAGACAGAGTAGATGATCATAGTTTTACTTCACAATTTTATAATCTCTAGAATATAGGGTTGAGCCTAAATTTTATAGCTTTTTTTTTTTTTTTTTTTGTTATCCCACTACCCAATGAACCGAAAGGCACAAGTCGAAATCTCATATTTTGGCTTCAAAGCACCATGCGACATGGTGCGTACGGAGCTCGGATATAAAATGTGATGGGAGGGACCAGAAAGCTATCCAGTTAAAAATAAACTGATGCGACAATGAAAAATAAACATTACTGCAAAACTGGACCAGCTCAGGGTCCCTCGCTGCAGAAAGATGGCTCAAATCTCCACTCCTTTTCTGCTGCACCGCCTGCCGCAGCCCAGCTGCCGTCGCCCTGCGACACCACCTAATTGGCACCCAGCCTTCCAGGGAGTGGGAGACAGTCAGCCTAAAAATAGGCTGTCCTCTGCTTCAGCTCTCCCCTCCCTCCATCCCGCCGCAAAGGCACAGGGCTGGCGGTCCGGGGAAAAACATCCAGCAAAGCCGCAGCCTCAGCGCAGGGAGTCGGGTGGTATTTTTGAAGCTGGAGGAGCGGGAATGAGGTACTACCAGGGTGATGCCGAGCATCGCTTGGAGGGTCCCTGCCTCACCTCCCGCTTCTGGAGAAGAGACGTTTCCACCACCTTTAGCATGGGAGCTGTGTGCCGAGCTCCCCCTCCGCCTCTCTGGGGGTGCAGGGACAGAACAGAGCCACACGGCCTGTCCCTGCCCTCCGGGATGCTGTCCCCAGCCGACCCACAGCCAAAGCGAAGCAGCAGATCTTGGCTCCCATGGCAGATCTCATGGCAGCTCCCCCGTTGTTCCCCGCTCGGAAACTCTCTCCAGCCATCCCGTTATCCTGCGGAGGCCTTTGCTTCAACAGTCTGTGCAATTTCTGGTTCAAGGAACCATCATTTACAGGTAGCAAAGCCTCACAGGACAGTTTTTAATAGGAATTTCATTGACATTGAAGATCCTCACAGGACTTTGATGAACACTTGAACTTTAGTTTGACATTTAAGTGCCTGAAACTCTGTATGAAGCCCAAATTAAGAGATCTTATAGTCTGCTATTGATGCTTTCTCTCATATGCAGCTCTACAAAGCTCCCGAACATCAGTAACATTTCAGAAAGCATTGGTTCTGCTTTTGACTCGATACGACAAGTCAAAAATCAATTAGAGATTGAACTCTATTCTTCCTTTTTTTTAATTTATTTTTGGCGTGCAGTTCGGTAATCAAAGTGAAGAACTGCAATCGACGATGCTAACTTGCTTTTTAGCAAAGCTATTGCCTAGATTATAAGACATTTTGCAAAGTTTCCAAAGCTCCTAAAGGCAAATGTGTAAATAATGTGACTTATTGAATTCTGTAGAGTGCTGCAACAGCAAGACTGATGGGTAGCCTAATACATTGTGTAGTTGCTATAAGCAATAATCTCGCATGCTAATCACAACTTTCACATTCATTAACATTACAGGAACCTCCTGAAATAAATCATGTACCATTCAAGCATATGCAAAGCTAGCCATGACTATAAAACTAGCTTTCAGACTGGCATTGGGAAGAACATATGCAACATCTTTTATACCCCACAGATCCAAACTTTTGAGGTACTTCATTTTCAGTCCTGCTTTGGGCCATGTGGTCCCACAAACCACTATGCATGTTCAGCTGCCACAATTTAAAATGAGCATGAAGTGATGGTGCTCTGCATTCAAGGTGAGATCCTGATCCACTGAAGTGAGAGCAGAAAACACTTGTGCAAGAGCATGTCCCCATGTGTCACTGCTCAGATTGTTTCCTGCCTGAGCAGGACTTCAGGTTAACACTGGGGAGGGATAACTCGACAGACTCACAGAAGTTAAGACAATGTTACTCCTTGGCCACCCCCAAGGACCATCTCACTGTAAAAACAGTACAGCTGGCACAATCCCCACCTTGGAAAATTAACCACGGGGCTGATGGGACTGGTTGTTGGCAGCTGTATGGCCATGGCAGCACTCCCTGCTTTACAAAGCTGCTGTCGGCCCAGGGATGAGAAGCTGAAAATGAAGGTGCCCTAGGGGAGTGTGGATGAGGAACCTCCCTGAAAGGGCTCGCCTACGCATGGGGAAATACCTTCTGCATTTTGGGACACAAGGGCTACTGGAGTTGATGGGGACAATGCTGATGGTCCCTCCAAAGCACGTTTTAAAATATCTTCCTCCTGGTCCTGGCAGACACACAGCCCTCCAAAACAAGTTCTCTAACAGAGATAAAACTTCTTAGCTAGCCACCCACAGCAAACCAAATCAAGGGCACTAGCTTGCCACTAAAATATACCATTTTCAGTGCTAGGTGTGCACATGCCTGTGTTTTCCCTGGCTCCTTGTGACGTCTTAAACTCCAAAATAACAGAATCACAGAATCACAGAATGGTAGGGGTTAGAAGGGACCTCTGTGGGTCATCGAGTCCAACCCTCCTGCCGAAGCAGGGTCTCCTACAGCAGGCTGCACAGGACCTTGTCCAGGTGGGTCTTGAATTTCTCTGGAGAAGGAGACTCCACAACCTCCCTGGGCAACTTGTTCCAGTGCTCCATCACCCTCAGAGTGAAGAAGTTCTTCCTTATGTTCAGACGGAACTTCCTCTGCTTCAGTTTGTGCCCATTGCCCCTTGTCCTGTCGCTGAGCACCACCGAAAAGAGTCTGGCCCCATCCTCCTGACTCCCACCCTTAAGATATTTATAAGCATTTATAAGGTCCCCTCTCAGCCTTCTCTTCTTCAGGCTGAACAAACCCAGATCCCTCAGCCTTTCCTGACAGGAGAGATGCTCCAGTCGCCTCCTCATCCTCATAGCCCTCCGCTGGACTCTCTCCAGTAGCTCCTCATCTTTCTTGAACTGGGGAGCCCAGAACTGGACACAGTACTCCAGATGAGGCCTCACTAGGGCAGTG
>Ga0065711_1000635_pt1 | contig 59306 bp, 30 predicted proteins | sample Hoacrofraction12_FD_59098 | JGI IMG/M metagenome (GOLD analysis project Ga0065711, IMG submission 59098) | Hoatzin crop microbial communities from Cojedes, Venezuela - Epithelial fraction 12 v2 (version 2) | ecosystem: Host-associated > Birds > Digestive system > Esophagus > Crop | place... | reverse complement strand
TTTTTTTTTTTTTTTTTTTTTTTTTTGTCTCGCCTTTCAGGTTCTGTTTCCTTCTTGTTGCTTTCGCCTGTCCTCTTCCACCAATGCTTCTCCCATGTCTCCCAAATGTATCTTCCTGCTATTTTTTCTCTGTTTTCTCTTCCTCCCCTTTTCTTCTGTGGTGCTCTCTCTGGAGTTCACTGTCTTAGGTGTGGAGTTAAGTCCTAACAAGTTGTAACAAAGCCTCAATATAATTTCTTCCTCTTGCCTCTGAAGTTCTCAGATCTTGGCTCTCTCGGCTTCTACTGCACTCTCAGTCACCCTGCAATAAAGAAACCTAAACAACTCCAAACTCATCCTCTATTCTGCATCCTTCTTCCTCCCATGACTGATTTTCTAGTTGTGTTGTTGGGAGGAAAAGTATGCCCTGCAAGTTAACAGAGGAGCCTCAGTACAGAGCACCTCAGAGAAATTCCCTGAGCATCTGCCAGAGCTGTGGAGAGAAATGTCTGAACTGCTGTGAAGAAATTCTCCTAAGAAGGTTCACTGATTCAAGTGCAGAGTTCACGTTATTTGCTATAAGCTTTCAGAAGCAGAGTACCATGTAGCTTTGGCCACTGCTGTTAGGACCTGAGGATCACCAATGCCATTGTAGCTGGAGTTAAATTTCATTTTTCCCTCTAGGTTAATGTTTAAACTCTCCCATGAAATGATAGCATGCTGCTACCCAAACCAGAGGCCATGCAAGCACTTTAGCCACTCGCGAAAGACAACTTCAATAGGCACTGAAAAAATAGGAAAAGGGTGTGTGTATGTATGTGAAAGAGAGAATGAAACTTCAACACAAATATGGAGGAAGAAGGGATTTGAAGCCCTGCCTGTTTAAGCAGCTGGTAGTCTGACCCTAAGGATAAGCTTAGAGAGTTTGATGCTGTAAGCAAAGAAACTCTCTGGCTTGTTTGATTTCTCCTGCATGGGAGAAAATATGACTCCATGCATTCTTTGCAAATAAACAAGATCTCATAAAAGAAAGACTTCTTTCCAACTCCCAGTTCCCCTGGAATAACCCACAATACCTTGAATTTTGGTTAGTGGAATGGGGGGCAGGAGGGAAAATGATGTTATGAATTTTATAACAAAGAATCAGAGCTCTAGAAAATGTGTTTTATTTGTGAATCTCAAAGCAACGTATAAAGCAGGATTGTTTTTTTTCTCCCCATTTTATATTTTCACAAGGGACCTCTCTAAAATCCCCAAAACTGAATTTTTAACTCCCTGTCCCTGCCTACAGCTATGTACCATGTTGCCTGATTGTGCTGGTTTTGGCAGGAGTAGAGTTAATTTTCTTTGTAGCAGCTAGTGTGGGGCTGTATTTTGCATTTGTGCTGGAAACAGTGTTGGTAACACAGGGATGTTTTTGTCACTGCTGAGCAGTGCTTACACAGAGTCAGGACCTTTTCTGCTTCTCACCCAACCCCACCAGTGAGTAGACTGGGGATGCACAAGAATTTGGGAGGGGACACAACTGTGACAGGTGACCCCAACAGCTGAAAGGATATTCCATACAGTATAACACCATACTCAGCATATAAAGCTGGGTGAAGAAGGAAAGGGGGGGGTGGGAGAGGACGGACATCCAGGATGATGACGTTTTTCTTTCCAAGTAACCATTAGGTGCAATGGAGCTCTGCTTTCCTGGAGATGGCTGAACACCTGCATGCTGATGGGAAGTAGTGAATGAATTCTTTATTTTGCTTTCCTTCTGCATGCAGCTTTTGCTTTAGACATTAAACTGTCTTTATCTCAACCCATGAATTTCCTCACTTTTACCCTTCTGATTCTCTCCCCTATTCCACCGTGGGGAGTGAGTGAGTGGCTGTCTGGTGCTTAGCTACTAGCTGCCACTAAAGAACAGAAGAGTTATCTGCTGATTAAAGGTGAGGACACTCAGCAGTTTCACTGATACTGCTGTGCGATCCTGAACAAGTTATATGGATTTTGTTGTCATTTTGTAGGGGTGTAAATGAGGAGTTCTGCCTCAAGTTGTGAGCCCCTGGGTCAGCTCCCAAATCACCACCTGAAAGAACCCCAGAACCATGCCTAGAATTGCCAAATTTATCCTGTGAGACAGGACCTGTGCTGTAAAACATCATGAAGGCAATGGAGCTGCTGGGCCAGACTTGCCATGTACACAAGGCAACATTACAGTCCTCTAATTCGGTCCCTTGTGGTCAAAGCTAGTTTATTTTCTGCAGTAGAAGTTTCCAACCCATGATGTTCCCATAGCTGTGAAATGTAAGAAACAGCCCTCTAACTGGGATATGGTGTCATGACTGAGCACACGTGAGAGAGGTCAGAATCAGTCTTTCAGCACTTAGGAAATTATTATAATAATATTGACTTAGTGGGGCATTGTGACAATTAGTGAAGGACTGTAAAATATTTTGAAACCTGCAGATGACAGTGGGAGAACATGATGATCATTTTCCTTCTTGAGTTCTTCTGTATATGGATCTCAAAGTACCCCATTAGCGTTATAAATTTCCAGGCGTGTGAGGGCGTTAAGTAGTTCAATGAATCCATGGTCATAGGAATAATTTTTGGTTGTCTCCACACTGTACATCATGGTGTCTTCTATCTTCATTACAGCACCAGTGACATAACTCAGATCCTCTTGCTCCACAAGAACAGGCACCTGCCACTTAAGAAAACCCATAGCATCTCCATCAATCATGATCAGCATTGAGACTATGCATCCTGTTTAGCAAATATGGAGTCTAACTGGCAGGATGTTAGCTGGTGCAACCAGGGTGTTTTAGCAGTCTCCATTGTTCGCTGGCATCATCTCCCATGCAGCTCTGTGACGAAACTGGACTTGCTTTGCCTCAGAAGCAGCCTGTGCGGGAGAGAGAAGAGACTTCTTGTTCCCAAAAATAGGGTCAAAGCCTTTGAGTTTGGCTTCTCTTAAGGAATCAAAGCAAAAACAGAAGTATCTTTCAAACATGACCTTTTGGGTTGTGCTTGCTGTTAGTGAGATACAAAACATTCATACAATTACCTCAGGAGTCTGGAATTCCCTTCTGGAGGCACCTGCTTCTCTCCTGTAATGAAATAGGGAGAGCAGACTCCTGGTGTTGGTCCCCTGAATCACGTCTGTGTTAGATGCTCTATGAAGACTGTGTGGCTTTCTCCCTAGTGTCCTATTTGGCAACTCACTTCAGTCAGAGGCTGCCTCTACCCTAGCCCCTTGCTTCCCCTCTGCTTAGATCCAGTTTCTCCAGAGCTCTTCTGCTCGAGTTGCCCAACCTCCACAATGGGACTGTCTTCAAAAGGACACAGTCAAATCGTATCAACCCCCACATTGCGAGCATGGTGTAGGCTCCACTGCCTGCTCTTGTCAGCCTAAATATAGTCATATCCCTCACATGCTATGAGGAGAACAATGGGATAAAGGTAAATTTGAGGGGACGTTCCTTCCACTCCCTTTTTGCCATGAACAGGCACATCTCTCTGTTCAAGTGCAATCAGAAAAAACTCTGTGAACTGGTTGGATCTGAGCTAGCAACCATAATTTCTGTGCAAGTAGGGCACCAAGCATGAGGTAATATTTTTTAATGTGTCTGGAGGACTACTGGCTCGTGCCAGAGTTGCCTCAGCAAGCAAGGGGAATACATGGACTTCAATATGCTGATCTTACCACAGTTTACACCGCTGATATTTGAATAATCATGTCAGAGTGTTAAGTAGAAGGCCTTGCTTGGGTGGTGGTAGTAGTTCTTGCTTTTCAGGGCTGCTCCTCACTATTCTCTGGAGAGTCACATAAACATTTATTTCTGCATCTATTGCAATCCTGCCAGTCACAACTGTTTGAAACAATATGCGTGTATACACACACGTATATGTATGCATGTAAATATATATAAGTGCATACACAGCTTTATAAAACATGTGTGACTGTGGGATGAGAAAACAGTTCTGTAAGAGGTGCACAGTGAAGTATGACTGAAGTTTCCAGTCCAGGCCTCAGATTTTATTTTTTTTTTTTATTTTGGGGAAAGTCATATGCTTTCTAGCACAGCAGTTGCACTGTGCAGCGCTAGAGTAACAGGAGGAAGGAGGAATTTTTCTCTTGTTTTGCTGTATACCTTTGCAAATGATGACTGGTGGGCTAGGAATAGGGCTGTTTGAGCTACGAGGTCTCATCTGGGCCAGTGAGATTTATCTATACATGCTCAGAACTTCTCTAAATGAGCAGGCAGGTTTGCTGTTTGTCTTGCTGTGATCACTGCCTGGCTCAGCGCACCTCTCACATTCCCCAGAGCTCCTGACAGCTAAGGGCTTGAGGAGGACTGCAACTGAAAAGGCAAGCAGCAACAGGGCAGGACAAAATGAGTAGGGACACCTAAACCATCAGGAGAGCTTATGTCTAAGCCTAGTTCTTCCACTGGCGCTCTGTGAGGAAGCAAGTAACTTACTTTCACTGTGCCTCAGTTTCCTCATTAATTAAATTGAGATAATAATACACCTCTCACAGAAGCAACGTGGTTACAGATCAGTCAATACCTTTGAAGTGCGGTGAGATCCACGGATAAAAGGCGCTACGGAAGAGCATTGTTAAAAGTCCACAGCGAAACCCCACAAAACCTCCTGAACTGAGCCCTCTTGTCAACCTGGATATTTTCACTGCACCTTTGAAGATGAAACTCTGCCGCTTACACTACTTTGCTCCAATTCAGTAGGTTTTAAGAGGCCACAGGGGGACCTGTTAGAGTTAAAATGGATTGAAATTGTCTTTGAGCCTCTAGAATAATGAGTATTTCCCTTTCTTTACGCTTTTGGATCCAGATGAGATGCTGTTCGGTTGCTGTCATTCTGCCAACGCACGCCTTTCCATTGCATTGAAACCTGAACTCCTAGGGTCAGGCATTTGCAAGCAGATGAACATTTTTTTGGAAGTACATTAAGCAAAAGAAACTTAGGTAGGAAATTTTAATTACTTTTAAACTCTAAGCTACATCTTGTTCTCCCCATTATAAACCATTTTGATTCTGCATTACGCAGATGCTGGCTATTCCTATTATCTGCATTAAGGTGGTGATCTTCTTAGTGTCTGGGCACATTTCACGATTATTATTATTTCATATCTCAGCAGTGCCAAAAGGAGAGGAGAGAACATTAAGATGCTCAACTAAGGCCTGATTCCTGGGCCTGGCACAGACTTTCTGTGTGAACATTGGCATGCCGCTATGAGGCCTGTCTTTCTGCTTCATTTTCTCATCTCTGAAATGACACTTCACTGCTTTATGGGGTCAGTGCATTCATTGGCACAGGTTGGGTCTTACAAATACTGTACATAGGCTCTGATTCATGCCCAGTGGTGTTAGGTGCTGTACAGGTATCCATGAGGCTGTGATGGTAACTTACAAAAGGCGCGTGAAGAAGAGGGAAAGATGCCATTCCTTTGTACCGTGGGAGGCGAGACTAAGTTAAAACACTGGGAAGCATTATGATAGGAAGGCGACTGAAGCACTGGAAAACGCTGCTTGGAGGCACCATGGGGTCTCTCTCTCCACAGGGCTTGAAGGACAAATTGTACCTGAACTTCCACAGTTGCAGGGGGATTCTGCTCCTGGACAGGGGGAGAGACTAGATATCTCCCTGAGTACCTTCCAGCTCCATTTTCAATGTTTGATGACTGTAGGGTTCCCTCTAGCAGTGGAACGAAGACAGCATTTTTTCCATCTTTTTTTATATTAGTAGAATCCTAAAATATTGTAGGGGGAGGCATGAGCTCCGTTAGGAACCACGTATTTGGCAGGCTGCCCAGTAACAGAAGTAAACCTTCTGAATAAAGGTGGATTTCTCAGTCGTCTTTGGTGGGCCTTTGGAAATAGTCTCTGATTTCTCCTCCATCTGCTGCAGTGTTACTCGATCTAAGCTAGCCTTGCTTTGAGCAGCGTGTTGGACCAAATGACCTGCAGTGGTCCCTTCAAACCCAAGTTATTCTCTGAGCCTATGTTTCACTTTGCTGCTGGGAAGTCTGAGGGGTGATGCAGACTCAGCCCTACCTCTTGTATTTATACAAAGAACCATATCAGGGAGGTTATATCTGTGCTACAGAATCATAGAAAGGCTGATTGGAAGGGACCTCTGGAGATCACATAATGCAGCTTCCCTGGGACCATCACCAACACCAGATCTGGTCAGCCACGGCTTTGTCAAGCTGAGTCTTGAAAGCCTCCAAGAATGGAGATTCCACAATCTGATCTGTTCTGCAACTTGCTGGCTGAAAGAAGGCTTGCCAAAAGTCATTAAGCACGCTCTCTTTTTGACTTTTAACATGAGCAAAGTCCACTACTGGGAGCCTTCTCTTAGCCAAAAGCCCTCCTTCCTGCAACCTCCCTGTGATTTCCCAGTTCAAATACAAGATTAGCCTTGATAATCCATGCTGAAAGGAGTTATTGCTTGCTGGTGATAGTAAGAGAAGCCTATTTAAGACAGCTAGGCACTTGCTCCCCCTGGGCTTGGAAAAGCCTGGCCAAAATGACAAAAGAAGTGTGCTGCAGTCTTTTGTGACGATCTTGATTTTTTTCCTACCTGCCTCAATGTCCAGTTTCTGTATGAGCAAGCCAGTGCTTGTTGCCCCTGGAGAACACAGACGCTGACATTTTCTGCCAGCCAAGTCTTCCCACTGCAGTCTCATGCCCTCATTGGCAGTGGGTTACAGGCTTCCACCTGTGAGCTGGGGTCTCATGGCAGATGGATCTAAACCGCAAAGTTTGGTTTTGGATTCAGTTCTGGAACTGAATATTTTGAGCTCGAGTTAAAAGCAGGGTTTTAATTGGTTCTTTCTTTTATTTTTTTTTCTTCTGCTACACTTTCAACTGAACTTGGGCTATTTTAGAGTTGATTTAGAGCTCCCTGTTGGCCAGATGTCTGGGCAAAATTTTGCAGGAAGCGACATGAATCTGCGGAAAAAAAAATTTTGAAACCAAATCAAAGGCAGGTGTAACTGAGGAGCTCCCAGGTGAAAGTACTGAGAGCCTAGAGGAGATTCAATTCAGATATACCTGAACAGGTGAAATACTAAGTTTGCCTTTCTCATGTGGGAATCTTGAGTCTGTGCCCAAGTTTATGACGGGCTGAGGAATCTCACTGTAGAGAAAACTCAAGACTACTGCATGCCTCTTTACACTGTGAAATATGCCATGGTTTCTACAGCTCCTCTTCTTTCTTTCCAGTATCGGAACATGTGGGTTTTTTATTCCTTTTTGCAAGGCACAGGAGAAAACAACAAAGGAAAATTTTGCAAAATCTATTTCAAGTCAGTAATTTGCTACGTGCTCAGAGCTTGTCTCTTTTTTTCTATGTTAAGTAATTTATAAATAAAAATAAATTCACACTCAGTCTAATATTTGCTTGTACTTGAATTCTATTGGAAAGATGTGTGAAAATTGCCTGATGGCTGAGATCACCAGCAAAAGCAAAGTTACAGGGAGTAATTACGGATGGTATTATAGAACAGAAGGATAATTTGATCTAAAAGTTCGATCTAATGCTCTGGTGCAGGGACATATTTCTCCAGGAAAGGAGTTTGTAAAACAAAAGAGGAAAAAATAGTATGGATGTGAGCTGGGGAAAAGCAATTATTCTCTCATAATATAGGAACACAGTGTGCCTGGCTCAGGAGAGGTGTGAAATACAGGAGAAAGAAGGGGCTGCGAGGAGCCTTTATGTGTCCCAGCAGGGTTACTCAGGAAGGTTATTCAAAATGTGCAGGGAAGACGCAAGCTCCTGAGCCCAGTGTGGCGAAACAGATGTGTGAGGAAGGACGTACAGCACCGTGTGAGAGGAAAGTGTGTTGGCGTTTTAAAGGTGAGTGTGAAGGAGGCCTGGGATGTATCAGGCCTGCTTTTGAGGCATCTGCCCTGTCCACAACACAGATCAGAGGGGGCAAGAAGCTGCCGGGGTTGTGAGGCAGGGACATAGAGCATCTCCAGGCTCCCTGAAGGCCGTTGAGAGAAACACAGAGGAGCGGGATTTCCTGGCTTTGGTCTGCTAAGAACTTCTGTGGGCTGCAGAAATGCTGACAGGAGATATTTTTCATTTAGGGCCTCTGTTGCCCTCTTGAGATTCACCAGGGATGGATGAAGACCTCATGCTTTTGCCCACACACTGACTGCGATTCCCTCCCGTTTATGTGTGTAGCCCCAGACTGGCAGCAAGGCTGGCCTGTGGTCTACAGAGCAAGCATCTCCCGTCATCTGCCTTTGTCTGTTTGCACCTCCTGCTTAAAAATGGTGATCTTGTGCTTGCTGTTGTCCCATGAAAACAGATGTGTACAAGGCTTTGCAAAATGTATAGTATGAATGATTGTTATTACCAGTAAATACTTACCACTCTCCTTCCTGACCTCCAGGGTTGAGGTCCCAGAGGGTAGTAGCTGTCCTGATGCACATCCATGCTTTAAACACCCAGAGAAGTGCCAGTTCCCCCCAGGCACACGCTAGGTTAATGGCAATACGCAGCTCTGCTCGCAGCTAACAAGATTTAAACACAGGCTAATGACTGCATGTTTTCACTTTAATCAACACACAAATCGCCCTTTTATTATTATGGTAGGGTTTTTTAACTCCAATTTAATTTATAATTGAATTATGCTCCAGACTGTAATTGTTGATATAATCCACGTCTTAAATTCCATGTTCGCTTAGTGCTTCACCCTAACCTTTCAGCGAGGGGCCTGAGTAGTGCAGTGAGTCAGTCAGTGTGCAGTGATGGGTTCAATTCTTCATCTGAGCACTGGAGAAACACGTTTGATGACCTCAGGCTGATCTGCCTGTGGAGCCCTGTGCTGTTTCCACAGGCTCCTTCCTCCATGCCCCGTGCTAGAAATCACATGCCGGGAAAGGAAAAGATCATACAATCATAGAATCATTTAGATTGGATGAAGATGACCTTCAAGATCATGAGCTTTTGAGAATCTGATCTGGTAGCTGAACATGCTAACCACCGTCTTCCCCTCCCTGCCTTAATTTTGTTCCCTTCATTAAATGTCACCACCCTGACAGCCAAGCTTTGGCAGGAGACTGTGCGAGCTCTCCTGACCCTGTTCAGTGCAAAAGAAGTTAGCTAAGCCTAAATTACTTTTCAGCACAAAGGGCCATAATGTAGAAATAGGTGGATCCATAAGACTTTTCCCATGCCCTGAAGTTCAGACCTGTGGGTGTCTGCCTCCTCCTGCAGCCCATGGAAGTTGGACTTCAGTTCTAATTAATATGATCTCAAAGGCAATGTTCCTTTAGCGTACATATGGGCAATGATGTTTCTGAATATACTGTTTTGTCAAGTCACCTTAACATTAGCCATAAGTAGCTAAAGTGTTGGAATATCATTTTTCTACATGAGGCACTGAGTGACACTTGAACATCACATTAGTGAAAATGTGTTAAGTAATGAGGCTTTGAGGATATTTTTTAACGGTGAAGACATAGCTAAGGCCAGCTTTTGGCATTGCAGTGATTTAGCATTCTTAGGAAACATATGCAGAAATGATATGGGGAGCCCTGGGCTGGCAGAGCTGGAGGGCTGCAAGACAGGGGCAACGGCAGGGCTGGTTGTCGGCAGCTCAGGTCTTGGGTAACAAAATATGGATGTCTTGAATGTTCAGGCATCCCAAATGGTAGGCCATTCCAGTTTTGAACCATGAGTAGATTTTACCCAGATGTTGTCAAGGCCCTAAGAGTGCTATTCATGGGGGGACCCCAAATTCCTTTACTGAGCTCAGATCCATCCTTTCTCACCTGTGAGGGCAGCAGGTAGTGCCTCCTTTGCAGAGCTGGGATTGGTACCTGACTCCCTGCTGTGTATACCTTGATATAATTGTCTAGCAGATCTCGGTAGAAATCAGATGAGGAGCATTTATAGCACATTTCTGTTCTTTAGGTAAAACTAGCAAATGTGAATACTCTTTAACTCTCATAGTCTGTAAATTCACACAAAGAAAAATATAAAGTGGAATCAAAGAGAGTAACAGACTCCCTGGGAAGTCTCCTAGCCAGGAGATCACTTCCCTTGCTCCCTGCAAACGATTGCTTTATGGGGTACATTGAAGTCTGATCAAGGGCTCTTGGCTGATACAAACTGATGCTGGGTACAAATGCTGTATTAATGTCTGACAAGAGAACTGAACAGAAACTGCCCTAAGTATAGCCCCTGGCTGTATATGTGTGATGTTGGCTGCTCAATCCTTCTAGGGTACCAGCACAGATACAAAGCCCTATCTTCACTGAGTTGGCTGGTCAGCTGCTCTGGGGGGCCTGAAACACATGCTACATCCTGATGCAGGGTTAGGAGGGATGGCTTCGGCAGTGCGCATCTCCTGGTGGCAGATTCCTATTCCCAAGAATAAGACAGCTTCAAATCCCTCATTCATCAAGGCCCTGCGACCTGAGTTTCAAGATCTAGATCATGAGAACCAATGGGCCTGGAAAAATCTCCTACCATGGGAAAATGGGAATAATTTTTCCACTAGGGCTGTCTCAGCATTGGGACCTGCCTGGACTTCCCCAGGGGTGTCACTGAGGGAGTAGTTAGAGATGGATTTTCAGCTTACTGGTGACTACCCCGTGCTCCCTTATGAATACTCCTAGTGCACTTTATCGCGCAATAGTTTATTCCACTTTCAAACCTGCCTCACCTAAAGGCACTCGTGTTCTCTGGCAGGGTATCCATTAGGGTATGAATGAAGGGTAGTTAGTGTGCTATAAAAAATCACACACTTGCTTATTGCACACTAACTTCACTTTATATGTGGAATATTCCAGAATGAAGAGTGTTTTCACTTTAATCAATGCACAAACTGCCATTTTATTATTATGGTTTATTTTTTTCTGATATAATTTATGATTGAATTATGCTCCAGACTGGAGCATAAAAAATACTTTTATTCCAGTATAACTACTCCCCTTTGGAAGCAGAGTCATTATAATGGAATAAAGTCCATTTTATTCCAAAACAATATAGTGCTCTCTACCGCCAGCAAAGGCCTGAATGTTGTAATTTATAAAGAGGGAAAAGTAAGGGTGAGAACAGGGGGAAAATTAAAGCAAGGATAGTTAACTGATAAAGGTCTTGAGAATATCATGCACGTGAGGTCTGAATATAGCCCATAGCGAGGAACACTAAACATCCACAAACTAAATAAAAATAATAAAAATGCCTTCCGCCTTCCCCTCATACATCTTACGAGGTGGTAGAAGGGGTTGCGGAGAAAGGATTGATGTCTCTTGCTGGGAAGTGAATTATTCAAACTCCTGGCTGCAGGGAGCTCCTACGGTTATGAATCACGGTCGTCTTTGTGGTTGCCAAGGCAAAGGTAGCCTCCTGTTCTCTGTGGGAGAAGGGCACCCTTGGCGCTGTGTTCCCCCTCGCTGCCGAAGGCCAGCTCCCTGCCTGCCAGCTCCTCGTCCTCCAGGTCGTGCTGCCACCCCAGCCGGGTGCAGCAGAGACTCCCTGAGGCCCAGAGCTAGCTGCACTTCTGTTTGGTACAGGCGTATGGGGGATGTATCCTTCAAGCACTGATGTGCAAGCGGTCTCCTGGGCAGTCACAGCTTCTGTGGTCCTCTCTGTAGGACCTGCTTTGGTCAGTGCATTTAGTATTTGTAATGGCAAATAAGAATCCCTCCTCCAGGACTACCAAGATGTAATCAGGTCCAAGCAGCCTGCTGAAGTCACTAGCGCACCCCACATCCCAGGCTTAACAGGACCTAAACAAGTACTTTTTACCCCTTAAAACAGTGAAGCATTATTTTAACCAGAGGGCAGTTATAGTTCGCTAAATTCAGCTACAAAGGGAAATGCAATCACCTTCAGCTTGCTTTTTTGTTAATAATGGGCCAAACTGACACATCAGTCACACCATTGCTGTGCTCTTTCAATTCTTGGATAAAAACTTGGTGAGATTTTAGGATGCAGCGATAGGAGAGAGGAGTTTTTTTCTCTCCTGTCAATAACTCCCCATGTGGCAATCAATTTGATCTTGCTGAGGGCCAGGACCTCTCTTTCAGAGATTTGACGTTATGATGAAAAGGAGTGAAAAGTGGTTTTTCTCCCTTATACTGTGAGGGATGGTATCCTTATCTCGTACCCCTTACCTGTACCCTCTCCAGGATCAGAGAGAGGACGGAGAGCTGCTGGTGGGAAATATGAGGGGAAATACAGCCTGCTTTTCTGCTGTGTCCCATTTTGAAACAGAGCTGGCCCTGGGGTGGGCTGGGACGCGGGAGCCAGTGGACAGTCAGGGTTGTGCCTAAGACTGATATCATGATGCTGTACTGAGAGAGTACCTGACTTTTTTTGAAAAATCTGGTGTATGTTTCAAGTGGATGTGCTGGTGGGGTGTGAACGTATCTCCTGCCACTGCCGCATACCCAGCTTGAAGAACAGCCCGGTCAGGATGCCTTGCCAAGACATCCCATCTCACAGCACCAGGGCAGGCTGACCATGTGACTCCCTCTCTGACCCCGCACACCTTCCAGAGGTGTGGAAAAGTCTGCCAAGATCATGCAAATCCTGTCCTGGCGGTGCCACTAAAGCTGACACCGATACAGCAAGATCTTCTGACAACAACCTGACTCATTTCAGCTCTGCTTTCATTTCCAGACGTGGGCATCCTGCACAGGCAGCATATGTGCAGAGTGATAACGGCCTTTAGAGGAGCCCTGGAGAGATATGGACTGGTGTTCATTCTAGGGTGGCTGTACAGCTAGAGGTGGGCACCAGGGCGGCAAAGGGAATTTATGTGATATATCAGCTATATATGATATCCTTTGAAATATATTGTCTGTTTCTTGAGCAGGAGTTAGTGTCTCTCATAAAACTTTTGGCTACACATAAGGAAAATAAGTATTAAAAGATTTAGGTATAAATTCTGTCAGGATCAAATAAATCTGGCTGCTTGTGATAGGTAGACTCTGCCGTGTTTGGGAAAGAGGAATCTGTGGGATGCGGCCTTAATATGCTCACAGTGCAGAGTCTGTTCACAGTGGTGAGTCCAGCAGTGACGTGCCCCTCGCCCTGGGGAAGTTGACCTCCTGGGTCTGCTCCACCCCACAGCTGGCAGCACCTGGCAGAGCTGTTCACCAGCTGCACGGGGATCCTGCATATGACCTTGCAGGCCAGGCAGACAGCATCATTCTCAGACGAAGCCTCCTTCCTGGGAACGTGCGGTAGCTTTGGAAAGCCAGCGAAGCTCCTGCCTGGCTGCAGGCACTGCTGCAGCTACTTGAGTCCAAGCGGGAAAGACCCTGCCAGTTTTGCCTGCTTTTGGGTACTCCTATTTGGCTATTGTCACTCATATTTTCCTTACAAATCTATTAGCTTTACCAGGCTCATTAAATGGCTATTAGGTTGCTCATTAGCAGATGCTGTTGATGGTTTCACGCAGAGGTCTCATCACGGGCTGCTTCTTTCTAAAAGGCAAGGAGAGAGAGGTGGGGTTAGGGATCCCGGACCAGGGCTGCGGTGCAAAAGAAAAAGGGGAAGGAGAAAACTGCCTTTCACACAAGTGGGAGAGGGCTATTGGAGGGTATGTGTGTGGGGTGAGGTAGTTGGAAATAAGGCTAACTAAACCAGGTAAACCCTGGGTCAGGTCTGGTTGCTTGGGCAGCAGTGGAAGGACCAGAGTCCCTCACACAACAGCTGCCATCAGGTTCCCCACCTCACTTTGGCACCAACATCAACTCAGAAATTCAACTGAAAAAAAAGCAAACCAGAATAACTGTTTGTGGTATAGGAAGCTCCTGGAGAAACCAAGAGAAGCATCTAAAAGCTTGTACTCCAGCTCGTAGGCTTTGCCTGCCTGCCAGGCAACTGGCTCGACAGATGCAGGGCCATGCTGGGCTCTTTGCAGCACTGGGACTAGTCCAAGCATGTGCAGCCCAGGCTGGCATCGGAACAGCTTTCATCAAGAGCACAAATCATGCAATTATCCCAGGCTCTGTCCGCTCCACGCTGACACCTCTTCGCATTTCAGATCACCTGGAATCAGCTGGGTCCTCCCTGCGGGCGTCCTGGGAGGCAGAGCAAGCCCTCCTTCCTTACAGCCCAATTGCAAGGAAAGGCCCTCCATTGCCTAGGGACAGAGATGCAGGCGTAGGTGGGCATATGAGTGGACAGCAGCAGTGTCCGCAAGGGGGGAAGTAACAATAATGCTTCAAAAAGCGGTGGAAATGGGGCAAGAGGTGGCTACATTCTGAAAGCGATAGTCCTGCACAGATGCTCATGTATGACTGAGAAAATACTGAGTGGATTTATATCATAAAGCTCTGCCAATACCCCTGATCCTACCCTGCAGCGTCCTCTCAAATTCCAGTTCTTCTTATCTTTCCCTAATATGCATATGTGCACACACACACAGTTTTGCCAAGGCACCCTCTGTCCTGACCCTCTCTTCTCTGGCAGCTATAGTAGTTCTGGGTATCCCCAAAGTCTAAGCAGAGTCAGGCAATCATGCCGAATTGTGTTTAGTGGAGCCAGGTTATTGTGATGCTGAAAAATGAGGACAAGATTGAGGCCATCAAGCTCATTTTTATTGTTGGTTGGAACTCCAGATGTGAAAGCTAATGGATTTGGATTGGTTGCTAGCAGCAAAGGCTCATCAAAGATCTTTTTTTCCTAAGGGCATTCAGCGCAATTCACTGATTGATTGGGGGCTTCAGACAGTTTGAATGTGGATCTGTGTTTGGGCTGGATCAGGCACTCAAGAGGAAATCCAGCCTGCTGCCTTCAGGCTTGTGCAGGAATACTGCAGCCTCAGCTCTAGCAGGCTGGGAAGCTCTCAGTGAAGACCGCTGGTTTTGCAGACTTGCTTTGTTACCTTGCTGGGTTTAGGCAATGGGGGGAAGAAGAAGACAGACAGATCTCAGGACTAGCAAAAAGAGCTTCCCTAATAGAAGCTTTTCTTAGGGGATAAAGGTACAAAACTGGTCTTATGCAGAGGAACAGCGTAGGTTTTGAGAAGCACAGAAAGATACAGAGAAGTGTCCCCTGCTGGGAAGGTGGACGTGGCTTTGAGGAGAAGATGCTGAGGTGTCTGGGACATGGTGAGGGGTCTGCAGAGGAGGCATAAAAGTCAGATGGGCCAGAGGTAGGTATCAAGATGTTTTCTGTATGTGAGATGACAAGGGCTTGTGGGGGTCACAAAGGACCTAGCTGTGACTCAGGCGAAACATACACTGTCAGAGTTTCTGATTATAGTTTTACAACTTTTATTAAAAATTCTTCACTCTCCATCAGGAAGCCAGGTGACTTACAGATCTGTGTGTGCCTGTCAGGTGCCTGCTGCTGCCGTGCCAGCTTGTCTTATGTTGGATTTCATTTGGGTAGTTTGCTTCTTTGTCTGCAACACAAGTAGTTAATCACATGGAGAACCTAATTAGGTGGTAACGAACCCAGGTGTCTTACTTCTCTCAGAGTAATAGGACATCTGCCACTGCTCCAAGAGCACTTTACAATGAGTGACTAACAATGGCTGTAATGTATGGTCATGAAGAAAGAACAGCTTCCTTTTTGTGTCTCAGTTAGGATGTGGTTAGTCGGGAAAGCCTGAATTCCCAGTCACCTCATCCTGTGCCGTAAACCACAGGAGCCTGGCTGCCAGGCAAGGGGACCCCGATCCTGAATGGCGCGGGCAAGAGAGACGCAAGGAGCTGCTGGGAAGCACAGAGTGTCCTACGGGACAGGACTGGTGAGCACTGGCTGAGTGCAAACTTATCTTGTCAAAATGCTGTCGACGTGTTTGTTTCAACAGAGTGAACTTATACCAGCTCAGCAGTTCGCCTGACATGGCTGCCGAGTCTTTGGTCCAGTCCTAATAGCCCCAGGATCAGATTTACTGTGTAGTCCAACCATACCCAACGACTCCCATGTGCACAAAATTATCTGTTTTTTCTGTTTGGCACCTCGGTGGGCTGGTATGGCTGTCACCAAATTCTGGCCTGCTACTTGCATAGGACTGCTGGATGCTGGCTGGTCCCGTGTTATGGTCAAATCTTGCTATTTGTACTGCGTTCTCAGTAAGATTGAGCAAATCATTCACAGCTAATAATATGACAGATGCATTTCACTTCTCCCTCTGTCTGAGAAAGGAGATTATAGTTTTCTCAAAGCAGTGCCTTCAGCCTTTATCTGCAAAGGCATTAGTTCTCCAACCCGCTGTTTAAATCGAGCCGTGTCACCATGTTGTGGCTGGGTGACAGTCACCATCAGGCTGCCTCTGCTCCCAGCTTGCCTCTCCTCCCCCAGTCAACAGGATGAGCGCAAGTCTGGCTTCCAGGATGAATGGTCACAGGAAGAACATCAACAGTTCCATTTTGCATTCATCTTTCCATTCGTTAAGGTAGCCTTTGTATCACCAGTGCAGTTCTGGGAATAGAACCTTCCCTTGTGTGGTCACCAGAGGCCCTGCATCCTGCTCCAGTAAAACAGCCAAAGCTAGTGGGTGAGAAGGAGATATCAATTCCAAATGTGTGGCATTACACCATGACAAGGTGTAGGATGTTTCTTCCTGACCCAAAGTGCTGATTGGCAAAAGCCCTGAAGCATGACGTTTATGAAGTCTACCAACATCTATCTTAACTAGCATAATTGAGAAAGCTGTTTCTATTTGTACTAGTGTCTACTTCCATCTTTTTTGGAATGTGCTGAACCATATAACTCTAACTGAACAGGATACAAATCCATTTAGCAAATCCATAGCTCCTTCCCTAACCACATGCAAATACTTTCTCCTTATCTTGCTGACAAAAGTGCTGTGGAAGAAGTAGTACAATGGGGCGCACTCTGTGTGTGTACCTCCCACAGGCAAGGAAGGAATTTTGCAACATGCTTCAATGAGATGTTCAAAATCCCTCTTGTTTAAATTGTCCCAAATTTGTTGGTGCTTAATCAAAGTTAAGCCACATCCTAGGCTTTTCTCCTTCCTTTTCAGCAACTAAGGGAATTTCATGCTCGTGAAGCTCAGTGACTAATAGCAGTTAATAGCATAGCAGCAGATGGCATACGAGCTCTGTTAGCTTCTAAGCTGGCTGCGCCAGTGCCCCCCACAAAGCAGTCCTGCTGTTTCCATCCAGAGTTCCACACCCAGATCTCCCAGTGCCCCTTCCTGCCTTGCATCCTCCCAGTGTCTCCCAGCCCAGGGGTGCCCATGCCAGTGCTACCAGTGCCTCCTCCCGTCCCCGAGCCCTAGCAGCTCTCTCAGCCCCGGGCTCCCCCGACCAGCTCTGCCAGTGCCCCCCCGCCCCGGCCCTGCAGCACCCCTTGCTAATCTCTCTTTGTTTTCCTTAGCTCGTTTACTACTTGCCAAGACACCTCAGTTGTGTACATTGTGATTATACTGAAGATATCAGCAAAGGCCCCTCATCATCTATTCTGTCTTTGTGACTACAGAACCAGCAAATGATAAGGTCTCTCCTATTTCATAAACATAAATGTCACGGGTCTTACTCTGCAGCTGTTCTGAACTCCGCACTTACTTAGAAACCAATGGAAGCTCTGCGCACAAAGCAGCTCCCGAATAATCAGGGTCTGTCAGCTCTATAATGCCACAAAATTTTCCATGTGTGCAAGTATTTGGATTATTATTTATTGGGTGTCAACAAAGTGCAAATATCAGCCTGCCCCAGAGATACATTATACCTTTCCAGGGTGGGAGGATGGGGGAGAGCACTGCACGCTCATAAAATAGCCATGCGCCTGTTACCAGTGCTGAATGCTTGTGATAATATCCACTGCTTTTCAAGTCCTTTCCATCAAAGGATTTAAAAACCGTTCATGAATTAAGGCTGACATTTTCATTTAGAGGTGGCGGGTGAGTGGAGGCAGTACATCTCTAATTTGAGGCACTCTAGATCTGATCTCCAGAAAAGTTGCTCTCCGTATTTTCCATTTGAAATTGGAAGCCTAGAGCAAAATTACGAAGATAACTCACAGAGACCCACTTCCTTGAGACCTGCTGCAGGGACTTGTGCTCTACTCCTTCTGTCTCGCTTGTTGACCAGTGCTGTTTTACCACACCTTTCTGGTAGGTTGTGAAAGGCCACCAAAGTTTTGGCTGTGTATTGCTGGATGGAGTTGGTTGCTGAAGCCACCTGAAGATCTTGCTTCTGCTTCCTGAAAGTAGTGCTTGCCTCATGAGCTTGCTAGGCATTGCTGTCTCTCTCTCAGAGTTTGAAAACTCATGACACTGGTAGACAAGGTGATTTACAAGTTAGTGACAGATGCAGTTGCACAAGCCAGCTGTCTTGGCTCACAGACTTGGACTCCCATCCCAGAACCTTCTTTCATGGCAGGTGACGCTTGTTGATCCATGAGACTAGATTTCACTTCTTATTCTTGATGTGAGGCAACAAGATGCGAATATGAAAGCAAATACCATCTATGCTGAGAAGAACTTGACCTTTCTATTCTTATCAGTTGCAAGCTAATTATGAGATTGTTCTCTTTCTCTCTTTTTTTAAACTTCTGGCACTTTCTGTATCCAGAAGGAATTTTTTTATTAGAAAGATTAGTGTCTTGGATGCCTTGTGGCACCCTCCAGCCAGCAGCAAAGCACACCACAAATTAAAAATGGAGAGGACCCCCCCTTGGGGAACAAAGAAATGGAGCCAGTGGGATTTTTTTGTAACTTCTTCAGTGTCTGCATGCTTTTTCAATGTCTGGACTGTTAGTGGTTCTTATAGCTCTATGTCTTCAGGCCCTGCTGTCTGTCATGTGTAATGCACATCATACACTATTGGTGAGCAAACAGCTTCAGTTAACACTGGAAGCTCCCACACACTTTTCTGCTAAACCCGTAGCATCACGAGACTCAGAACTACTTCTCAAAGACGAGACGAAGATCTCTAATGTATCTGCCCTGGAAGGTTAGAAATACAACAGCTTCCGGCTGATATTTGGAGTTTATGCAGCAGGGCTCGTGTGCACTCCTTATCTGTTTCAGTGCAAAGTCAGGCAGCTTAAACAAAGCTTTTCCTGTGCAGGATTTGGAGCAGGGGGACACCAATGACCAGTTCCCCTGTCCCAGCTTAGGGGACTGTATCCTTTGCTAAAAAGGAGTAACAGAGCTAAACCTGGTAACTCGAACCATTCTACTAGATTTCGTAGTGGATATTTGTACCTTCAGTACTACCTGATGTCCTCTTCATATTAGGCCAAAACTAAAACCGTCACTGTCAACTTCATGGTGTAGGGTAGCAAAAGAGTGGAGTTAATGGAGGGATAAACTGAAAGCTTGCCGTAGCCTTATGCATTTCCTTCAACTTGATGGCTTAGTGAGCAAAGAGGTGAAAAATAATTCAATATGGCTTGGAGTTTGCCTAGCCAAAGAGACAGAAGACCCGAGTAGATACACAATTGCACTGAGATATTCCAGAGGAAGGCATTCCCATGACTGGCTCTACTACCTCTCTTGCATCATGAATCATGGTAAGTTTCCCCCTATCCCATCTTGTCTCACAGAGATGGGAAAAGAATTTTCACTATACATAAAATGTGCAGCATGGTAAGTTTTGGATTTCGGTGGTGACTGAAAGGTAATGCTATTATGTAAGCAGTCCTAATAATAATAATAATTAGTATTATTATTCTGAGTGAAGAATAATTTTTTCTCAGCAGGGGACAAGTCAGCCAAGCTACATTTAGTATCTCCTGAGGAATTCCAGGAAATTGCCTCAAATTCCTTCCCGCTTCCTTCCATTTTTGTATCGAACACTGCTTAGGTAGTACATGATTGCAGCCATGGCTGTGTTTTTAACCCTTAGACTTAGAGGGTGGCATACCTTATTCAAGGGCAGGGGAAAGCAGTCTTTGCCTTCATGGGTTTATTTCACTGTCTGCCCTCCCTCTGGGTGTGTTCTCCAGCTGCTCCATCCCTTTCTTTACAGCTCCTATGCACACAGCTCTGTTGTGGCTGGTAGATGGGCCCCCTCTTTTTGTCCAAGATTTCACAGTGATTTTTTTTATACCTTCAAGCACTGTAGTGCTGCCAGTTCATTGATTAGTAAAATGCTTCCATGGCCCTGCCTATAAGCTCTGTTGGGAATATTTTGAAGCGAAATCTGCTCCCAGCTCTTGTAGGCACCTGGCTGCCTGTTCCTCAGGGCTGCAGCCAGGAGGCGTCGGAGATCTGGAGCAAATCCTCACTGCACATCGGCTACAGCCAGCCTCAAACCCAAGAGTGAAGTGGACACAAGTGGACATGAGAGATATGGCCTAGGCAAGAGTTTATGTATATGTGTACCATGCTCTCTGGAAGATGGTACCAACTCTACAAACTTGCAGGCTGTTTTGCCCTGGGAACGTCACTGGGTATGTTGTTGTGACTTGATCCAGGTATTTGAGAAAGCCATAAAAGAGAGTGATGCCATTATTTTTAAGCCACAACTAATCTATTAATAAAACAGAGATTGTTGAGGAAACTTCTTTTCAAGCAACAATAATGATCATTCATTTAGGCACAGCTAAGGATCTGAAATGGAACAACTGGATACACAACATCTTGAAATAAAATACCTCTAAATGGAAAAAAACAGAAAAAAAAGCCAGTACCAGGCTTTTCCAGGAAGCATATGAAAAACAGGCAAGTATAGAGAAATTATTTCTTTGGGATGTGCTTCTAGACTCCAGGGATTGACAATTTATGGACTACCTGTGTCAGACGTTGTTCAGCCCATTGAACGCATACTCCATATTGTTTAGCTCTGCTTGAAGAGTTTGTCTAATCCCTTTTATGGCAGCTTTTCTGCCCATCATAGGATAAGATCCTTCCTCTGCAACATCAGAATTCTCAATTTATTTGTTGTGGCTAGTTGACAGATTCTGGGTGTCTCAACAGCCTTGGGAAACAGACAAAAACAGCAAGTATTGTTTTCCTCCAGCGAAACGTAAACCTGATTAGCATTCTGAAAACCCAAGTTGGGGATTTTTTTTATTATCCCCAACCTCTGTTACACGTGCCAGATACCTCTGGGGATGTTGCTGGACAACACTCTATTCTTTCACTGGGCTATTGACTACATGCCAAGTAAGATTTCTCTCCAGTTGAACACTTCTGAAGATTTAGACACTGTCTCTATCGCAATTGGTGGTGTCTAGTAAAACAGCTCAGTTCATTTGCTACACCTTGCCTGGGTCACTGGGGAAGTCAACTGCGTGGGGCTATTAACACCCCATAAAAATACTTTCTTAGCTTTAAAGCAACTCTGCACTGAAACGTCAGCAGCACCATGGTGATGGGCTGCCTGAAGGCTGCTGTTGTGAGCACAGTGTGCTGCTGACCCTTTACAAAACAAAACAGAGTGCCTAAAAAGTAAAGCTGCAGGGCAGTACTGAAAACTTCTTGTGGCGGCATGAGGAGCACAGTTCCCATGGCCTTGACAGACCACAGGTACACTGGCTACACCTGCACTTACAGAGAATGGCATGCTAAGCTCATCACTTCCTAAATTTTATGTCCTGATCTATCAAGTTTTATGACAGCAAAGATGATTATTTGCATAATAATGTGGCCTATAGAAAAGAAGTAATTCTCTGTCTACTGCAGGATGATACTCTTCCTTCATATTGTTCAATAAGTATCTGGGCTTGTTTCTCCAGCACAGGCTAGGTTTGTGCTGCAAATAATGTAACTCACTTGAGCGCAGTGGAGCTGTGTTGAATTAAGTGGCATAGGCATCAGTTCCCAAGGCCATGAGAATTTGCATTGGTTTACCTGAAAGTTGGAGGGTTACTGTGTCTCCACAGAGATCTGACAGCTGTATGGTGAACTCTGCTCGTTACCAAACTGTCTTTGGTACCAACAGCCACGGTACAGTGTAGCTTTCAGTGGTGCCTTCTAAACACATGGGTGTTTTGGGGGGTATTTGGCTCTCAGTGGCCTCCATGTTGCATTGGTTACAGAGGTCATTGAAAGTTACCATGGCCATGTCTTCATGTGCTGCTATTACCCCTTCAGTGATGTGATAATGATGTAATCACACCTACACTGGAGTGTAGTTAAGCGAACACTGCTGTGGGTGATTTTTCCATTGTGTCACACCTGGTGTGGACTAGCTATGTTAATTAGCCAAAGGCCAAATCACTGTTTCTGTGCAGACTGGACTCTAAGCTGCAGGGTTGGGAAAATGTATAGATGACACTGACCACTGAACCAATTATGTTTTTCTCTAGCATGTAGAGTTCACAGAGGTGGGAACCATCACTGCTGTTTTTAGGCTAACAGTGTCACTCATGAAGGTGGGAACCGTGTTCCTTTGATTCTTTCCAAACTCACAAATTGAAATTACGTATTTCTGAGTGTGACAGGAAGGAAGCCTTTATTCATACGGTTTGGAAGTCACCCTGTATTGGACACTTTTGCTGGGTTCTAGGAGATGCTGTTTCTGTGGACACTGATGGTGGCTGAAGGGGGATCTTTTTTAACTCCTATACTGACTACTGCAAGACTGCTGAGGTATCAGATGAAGAGGCTTCACCTCACCTGTGTTACCTGATGAGTTCCAGCAGCAGAATAACGGACTCAGAAGGTGTAGGAAAGGCAGAGAAAGCATAGGAGTTTTAGGCTCCCTGGTTTAGTTCTCCATCAATGCTTCCTCCCTTTGCATCATTTACACCGCAATAGCACACAAAGCGGTTATGAGTTGTTTCTCACTATGTGTTACTTTACACGTGGTACTCACTTTTTTCCATGGTCTAATATAAACAATACATGAATGTGTGTTCCTGTCTCGAGTAGTTGCTGTCAGCCAGACTTACATGACCAGTTATGTCTGAGGCCTGTCTACGCTACAGTTAGCATTCTTGTTCCTTTAATGCGTGCCGATGAACGCTGGTGAAAATAGCCTCCAAAATGATGAAAGCTGCTGCAAAACCAAAGCTCACTGTATTCTCTGTATTCTCCTGGTCCTGTTAACAAGGACAAAAATTAGCAAATTTTTATTACAAGAGAGATTCACTGGGATAGATTCTCCAAAAGTAAGGGTAGAGACTCCTTGGAGCAGATCATGTAGGGAGGGAGCAGTCTCCATCACTGGTGTTTTCTGAAGAACATGGTTAGACAAGTATGATGAGAATGGTTAGGACATTGGAAAGGACTATGATCTTGTGATGCCACTTTCAACCTTGTTATCCATGGCACTATGTAGTGCTTCATCCCACTTTTTGTTTATACCTATTCTTTTTTTTTCTTCCCTCTATTGCTTCCTTGTTGTTCAGTTTGAGTCTGGACAGCCCTGAAAATGGAATTATTTCCTGGGCTGAAGCCATGTTAGCAGCAAGCTGTCCTTGTAATAGGAGAGAGCCAGTGGGAAGGAGCAACAGTGAGGAAGCCGGATGTTGTCTCAAGCCAGTGACATGAGCCAATATCCACTGGCTGAGAGCATGAGCTGTCCATGTGTCCTGCCTGCAGCATCAGGCAGAAGCTTCTGTTGTCTTCCACTCCCTTGGGTGCGCTTGCCATGGCTGTCACAAGTCCAGCGCAAATCTTAACACATGCCACAGAAGAGTGGCTGTTCCAGACAGCACTGCCTCTTCTGTGCCCCCCCGGGGGCTATTTTCGGGGTGAGCCCTCAGCTCCACTCTACAGCAGCTGTGGGTTTGTCCCTCAAGGACAGTTGCCAATAAGTGTGGAAAGTGAGTTCTTTTTCTGCGGGCAGATAAGAAAATGGACTCAGCGCATGGAAACTGGCTGGGATGAGAGCAGAATTTGCCCGAACAGCTCTGGCTTAAAAGAAGCAGCAGCATGGGGAGATAGTGGTGGGAGGGAGCAGGAGAGGGAAGGAGAACTGGAAAGGGGAGATAGTCGTGGATATAGAAGAGTGAGGACTGAGCATTAGCTCCATCTCCTTTTTCTGAGTGATTTTGACAGCGAGGCACCATGGCCTTCACTGACCTCGGCTCTTATCATCCTGGGGTTGATGTGACCTTGCTTCCCTGGCTTAGAATGTTTTTTATTCCATCAATGGCCTGTTCTTTCTCCCCACCCCCAGCTCATTTTTCTTTTTACAGCATGTTAATGAGCAAAGTGCTTATGCAAATGAGAAGCAGAAACAATCGCTTTGAATGAGGAAGGAAATTGCCAGGGTAGAGACAGACTCCAACTTCACTCCAAAGAGTGTCTCTCTGCTTAGGCACTCGTGACTGCCCTCTTGCTCTGCACTACACCTGAATCCACAATGGTTTTTTATTTATGTGCTATGATACTAACACTGATACCTGACTTTCTGGTAATATTTTTATACTGCTTTTTATGCCTATAGAATTGTACAAACATTAGCACCAATTTTCATTTTCTTGCTGTACAAAGATAACCCAAAGGGGAGAAGGGTTTCATCTCTCCCTAGCTTGCTATCTCTATGCAAATTTTGTGTCCGTTTCTAATTGTTCATTTAGAAAAGTGATTTTATGGTGTTTTATCAGCCACCCTTACTGTTGATGCAGTCACGCTAAAGTAAAAGTGCTGGAAAGCTGTGTAGCTTAGTCAAACTGGACTATTACTTGTATGCAAATAGAAATGAGCCTCCCTTAAGGGGCTGTTCTGATTTTTCTAGCATTAAAGCAATGTATATGCTAGTGTGAGCAAATATTTAGAAATGTCAGAGGTGTTCTGGCTAGCATCACCCCATTTCAGTACATAAAACGCTCAAGGATGTTTACTGTAAGCATTGCAGGGCATAGATGTGAATTTTTTAAGAAAGATTTTCCTTTTACCAAGATGTTAACTAGCTCCTGAAAGTAAAAGTGATTTCGTCAATACTTGTTTAGGAAAATGGGCATGTTAGAAAAAGTGAGATATTTGTATGAAGCCTCGCAGAACTAGCAGAACACAGCATAGTGTTTAGGTAAATCAAGGCTCATTAGTTTTAATTTGACTCCAGGAGTTAGCCATATAGTTCACAGCATGGATACAGGGACATTTCTTTCTTGCAACAGCAGGGCCGCTCAAGCACCTCCTGGCTTTGTGAAGGACAGCCACAGGCTGAATTTGAGGCTGAACAGGTAAAAACAGGCTTTACTTCAGGTCAAAAGAAACATCTGTGTCAGGAAGGCTGCAGTCTGGAGACCAAACTTATGGCAACTTCTGCAGCACTTTCCCTTCCAGTATCTTGACAGCAAAATCTGGGGCAACCTAATGCATCTTTTATATGAGGGCTTGTGAAAAATATTTAAGGGCTGCCATCTAGCTCCTATCCTCCCTGTCCTATAGCATCCAGCATAGAACTATACCTATAGATGGGTATAAAAGGGCAGCAGTAATGACTTGGGGTTCATTCAGAGTCTCACCCCTGCCCCAAAATTCTTGCTTTACTGCCGTCATTTGAATTTTGCTTTATTGTCTCATATAAAGATGTAATTCATCCACTTCTTCGGCTTTCCAGGGCAGATGAGACCTGAATGTCTAATGTAAACCTTGGTTCTGTGAAACCAAAGAAGCTTAGTCTCCTGCAGATTTGTGTCTGAAGACTGAGCCCCTGTGTAGATCTTCCAGTGTTTGTTAAGTGGCAAGCACGCATGACAGCTGTTCTGTCCATACAGACATTAAAAGTCCCCACCTCTACCTGTCTGCCTTTTGCACAGAACTGTTCAGAGCTTGATATCTTTGAGACTTATGCCCCTCTAACAAACTGGACTGAAACCGGCCAATCGACTCGATGGCTGTTAAGAGAGACTCACATACAGGCAGTGTGATTGCATGATCCAAGAAAAACAGCATAAAATTATGCAGAAATAGATGCTTTTTGCAGATAACCAGGATCATATTTTATCAGTCACCTCTTCTAGTGGGGAGTGCCTTAGGATCTTTGGGATGGCAATGTCAGGAGAGGTTGTGCTGGCAGGACACACAAGAGAAAAGAGGTTACATAGCAGGTTCACCTTGCGGTCCTCATTGCCCAGGAGAACATACCTGCACACATGAAATGGATGTTTACCAGTGGGTGATACACACTAGCTTTTGCCTGGAATTGGCTTGTTTAATTGATTAATGTATGGGAGCACTAGTTCATCCGGTTGCTTCCTACCAAGCCAGGTACACTTAGTCTCTGTAGCTTATTCACCTCTATGTTGTCCAGCTGATTTTACATGTCTGCAGTGGCGGCCAGGATTTTAAATGTTTTCCTTTAGCTAGCTTAATGAGGTTGCTGAAAAGGGTTGGTAAAGCTTCCGATAAGCCTCTTGATTTTTATTTTTATTTTTCCAGGCCTTATGTGAATCAGCCCTTTTGAATTCAGCCACTAGCACCTGGAAAGACGCCACCAGCACTTGGGGGGTGACAACATTATTAATGCAAGTCATTATTTGCGAGAACACAGTCCTGGCTTGTGTGAAGCATGTGGATTCCTACTGTTTCAAAGGAGATGGAAGTACCTGCTGTATGCAGATAACTCACTCCCCTCCACCCTTTCCTAACCAACAATGCCCACACCTCAAACCTGGACGTCTCCAGCAGCCCTCTCGATGAGCAATGTATACCTGCTAAAGGGCCCCTTTGTGAAACTCCTAAGGTTTTACAGCAGTGTCAGGCTAACAATGTGCAGTATAATTTAGAGAGGAATGGGGAATTATTCATTTGGGTTGAATCATAATAAGAATTTCTGTGATTTGAGGGGGTGGGGAAGAGGGGTGAAACAATAACACACAAAAAAGAGAAAAATAATCTGATTCAGTTTGAAACTCTTTTTTGGTCTATTTTCAGTTATTTAGTGCTTTTAAAATTATGCTCCTTTTTAACAGTGTGCAGATGTCTATATCTGTGTAGGCCCATTTTTAAATGATCCAAAGGAAATTGTGAAGGTAAAAATAATTACAGGCAGGGAGGTCAGCAGGCAGAATGTAGTCCAGGTTTGCCAAAGTAGAACTATCACAAACTAACCAGGTGCTTTCCTTGGGGAGGAGAACCAGCTTTCTAAAGAGAAAAAGAAGTGTGTAAAAACTCATTTATTTTGGACTTCAGGAAGGTGATACCACATGGGAAATTACTACCGAAGGCTGGAGAAGACAGGGATTAGGAATAAAATTGCAAAGCAGGAGTGTGCTGATGAAATTAGCTGATGAAACAAAACTGAGGGACTTTCAAGACAAAAGAGATATCGTGAAGGAAGCATTGGGTGACCTTGAGGATAGTAGAAACAGGATGAAATTAGACAGTGTAGAGTGAAAGGTTACATTCCTGGGATTAACATGAGAATTTCTGCTATGTGTCAGAATAAATAAATTCATAAATTGAAAATGACAGAAGGGGGAAAGGACCAAGGTATTAGTCATCCTGTGATCAGCTAGTACAACTGTGAGCCACCTCTGGGATGCAAGTGAGAAACAAGCAAATGCAGTTTTAGGATGAGCAGGATTTCTGCGACAGACATGGAACTTTTAATGTCATTGTATGAGGCTTTGCTGAGGCATTATCTGGAACATCGTCTTCAGCATCAGTCAGTCACGTGGCTAGATGAGTTCCAGCAGGAACGGATGCTCAAGAAGGCTGGGGGGGTGTCCAGGAGAATGGAGAGCCTGTCTTATGTGAGGAGACTACAAAAGTGCTCCACTTGTCTAACAAAACAAAGGCTGAGAAGGGATATGATTATTCTCTATAAACACGTAAAGGGGATAAACGTCAAGAAGGGAGAAGAGCTATTTAATCTAAAATACAATGTTGGCATAAGAGCAAATGGGTATAAACTGGCCATGAATAAAAACAGGCAGAAAATTAGAGGAGAGTGACTAACCACCAAAGGAGTGGGGCTCTAGAGCAACCTAGACAATTGGTATAGATGAGACATACATTTATAAAGGTGCAAGGAGGCACGAGGAGCGCCTATGCCCCTGTTAGTGATGAGTGAGTGTTCCCCCAGCTTGAGACTGTGCTTGGGACTTCTTCTGCTTGACAGACAGCTTGAAAGTTCTCTCTCTTTCTCTCTGCCCCCACCCTGTTATGATTAGGTTTTGGCTGCTCTTGCTACAGTGGAGGCAAATGCTCCGACTGTGTTTATGTTGGGTTTTGACCAGATGAGAAAGGTGTTTAGCTAACATGGTTCCTGCAATGGGAGAGGATTTGCTTCTGTACCCCTGTAGTACGATGTTCTGAAGTCTTCTCCATCTCCAGGATGGAAATGAATCCTCAGTTTTTCTTACTTTCAGTGCTGTGTTGCAACTTCATTACAGCAAATGTGAAACTGCATGATAAAAGTAGCTGTGTTTCAGAAGGATGTCTATACTTCTGTGCTTCTTCCTTTCCCACCTGCTTAATTCTGAGCTGCATTTTGTCTTTTGTTTTTACAATGGGCAGAACAACTCTGCTACTGAATGGATTTCTGGAGAGAGCTGTAGCTTCTTGATGGGCAAAGGAATGGTTGGGAAACAGGAATGGTAAGAAAAAGGATAGGTGATTTGTTCCTTTTCATTTCCCTCTGACTCACTGGTCTCTGCACTGTGCTTGTGACATGGCTGAATCACCAGGGGAATCCAGGCAGGACTCCTCTGATCTCATTTAAACTAACTTGAATTAGGAAGAGAAGCAAAAAAAAGAAAAGGGAGAAAAAGAGGAATTTAACTGTCACAGCAAATTCCAGGTACATTCCTTGTGGTAAATAATCCCAGGTAACGTGAGTGAAGTGGATCAGAAAGGCATACAGCATACATCTTCATTTCAGTTCGAGAGATGGAGATCAACACATCGCATGCTTGTAAGCAGAGCGTTGCTGAACCCTTAAGAATTGCTCTGACTAGTTCAGGTTCTATCTATCACATTTGGCATTCACTGACACATTGGTTTATTTCAGCACTCACACCTCTCAGCCACCAATCCCACGCAGATGTTGAATATTGCCTTCATTTTTCGCTGCAAGGTAAGACCCTGTTTGTGAACGTCTGTCAGCTTTGTGGTGGTGATGGAGCGACCGAAGAAGGGAAGGAGCATGAAAACTGCTTGAGCTTCAAGCTTGGAGTATGGGGACAGTACTGATCAGGAGCACGGGGTGGCGAAATCAGCCTCTAACATTAGACTCAGCCTAAGGTGTAATTGCTTGAGTAATCATGGATGTATTCTAGTGCCCCAAACAAGATTTGAGAAGCAGACTGATATGACTATTTTAAAATACAAGTACAGGCAGGAGAGCAGGTAGAAAGTCCCACTGTGCTGCTATTCTGTCCTGCGTTGTGACTGTAGAACATTTAAAATACGGTTCAAAGTATCAGTTTGTCTTACTAATATGTATGAGCCCATCCAGGCCTTAGAAGCTCCTTTGGTGAGTTTATTTCATCTGAAGACTTGAGGAAGTCATTTGCCTGATCAGGCTGCATCTCTGCTTGGATGGCGTGGGTACAGTCATTAAAAATGTAGAAAAATCTTCGAAAAGTGCCAACAAACCTGATAATGGTGGTCATGCTGGCTTAAAGAGAGACTGGGGAAATAGCTATCTGAAGCATATGTGAGCTGACTGAAGCCTACGTAATGTAAGGTAGGCTAATCTAATTTTAATCAAGGTATGCCTGTAGCTCCTACAGCTGTACCTGAATTAGACATGAATTTGTCAGCTCCCATACTGCTCGCTTGTAGCTGCGGCAGCACAGAGGTCAGGTCAGGCTGCAAAACCTCCCCGTGAAACTGCACATGCTCAGCTCTGTACTGACATGACTCTGCTGCAGACAGTGGAGACAGAATTCAATCCAATCTGCAGGTTGTATCAAACACTCAAGGGAATATAGACTAAAAAGAGTTTTTGGCATTTTTGTCACTTAGTCATGCCAGAGTGGGTTTTTTGCTGGAGAACTAACTGCTTGCGTCTTGCCTACGCTTTTCTACCTACAGCATCACAGAGTTAGGGACGGAATGGAGCGCTGTGGTCCATCTCATATAGCCAGGTTCAAAACAGGCAGCCTTAAAACCCCTCACCTCTCCCCTCAATCATTCAGAATTGTGTGTAGCTCTTGGAAACATGACCAGTCTCAAGACATGATGGCTGCAGATGGAGAGTCTGAGATACCTTCTAAGTAAAATATTAGTATAGTACGTGCAAGTATTTGGTCCTGGGCTTTTCTAGAATTGCTTAACAAGTCTTTTTTTAATTATGCACTTCTTCAAGGCTTTCCTACAGATCCGCAGTCACCTGCAAAGAGAATATATTATGCAGAGGCAGGGTAATCGGGAATGAGAGGAGAGGAGAGGAAGGGCTTTATGAAACTAGGAGGCCTGGAACAATTAAATTCAACTGAATGACAGAGCAGGCGAGATGAGTTGACAGTGGAAAGATAACCTGTTTGTAAATGCAGCCCTATTTTATCTTCCTACCAATTAAATTAAGTTCTCTTTGGCCTTCAGATAAAAATTAAAAAAAACCCACAACCCTAAATAAACACTGTTATGCTGCGTACATCTTAATACTTCTAATCTTCTGACTAGCAGAGCAAAAAATTAATATCTTCCTGCCTTAGTAAGAGGGAAAGCAGATGCCATGGGGAGGAGGAAATGGGAGAGGATGAGCAACCTTAGGTTTAAGTTTGTGTGTCTATATGTACATGCACACACACACACAGAGTCAAAAATAGCTTTGTGAAAGGATTTTTTAACCTCATTGTAATAATGCACATGAGTACACCCAAAAGGAAAGCAGTGAAAATCCAGCACTTTTACTTTACCTCAGTGACCCCAGGCAAAAGCATCAGTCTAGCTTCGGCAGGTTTGTGCCATTGAAAAACCAAAGGGCCTTGCCTTTGCTGTGCCTTAGCATGAGCATAAAGCATGCATGTTGGCAGCCTCAAGGGAAATCTATGCCTTTCTTTCTCTGCCAAGATGTGGAGCAAATGAGTTGGGAGCCATGCCTCTTCATACCACTGCTGCCTGCAGCCTCAGGCAGATGAAGATAAACCCTGAGCAAGTCCAGTGGTGCCTGCAGAGCTGTCTGGTGCAACGCTGCACGCCCGCGGTCTGCACCCAGCCAGAGTAAAATTGGTGAAACAGCCCGTGTGATGAACCTGGCTCAAGGCCACGGAGGAGAGATGCTGCAGAAGATGATACTGTGTCCTTCAAATGAAGGATGCACTGAGTGTTTGGGCTTTTCCCGATCCCCCCAGTTTTTTCCTCTTTTCTACATGCTACCGAGCGAGTGCTTGGCGAGTCTCAGTGCTGGAGCAGTGTGTGATCGTGCTGCTGCCGTTGGAGCCCAACATCTCCACATGCAGCAGGGGAAAGGAAGCTGATGAATACTGCATGATCAGAGGGAGGGAGAGAGATGGGGCAGGGGCTGCTCTCCTCACAGCAGAGAGGCAAGCAAACACACGTGCCCAGGAGATGCTTGCAACATCAGCAAATGTCTCTGACCTCTTTCCCCCCTCTGCCTATTCTGCCTCCCAACAGCACATCCCAGTGCTCTGCGGTGCTGACCATGGCTCACTGGACACCAAGGCACTTAGGTTTTCCTTCTGGGGTGTCAGAAAATGCTTCCTGCTTTTCCCTGCTCTCATTCCCGTGCTTAGATCTCCGACAGGAGAGGTGAGATGTGTTTCCAGCACATCCCCTTTGCCTCGGAGGTACCCTATTCCAATGCACATCTTGTATCAGAAGGACACGCTGTCGAACAAGCCCCAGTGCCGTGGCCTGGCTTGGTTGCTGCTGCGGATGCACAGCCACTGCTAATAGACAAAACAGTGTGTCAAGCTTGTAGGGCTGGGTCTCTGCTGCCTCGGACCTGTGCGGTCAGAGCGGCTTGGGCTTTTCCTCATCCTGCATTAATGTTGATGACAAGCGTAACTCGCTGTCATGCGCGGCCCCCAGCGTGGCTCAGGCAGCATAAGGAGAGCTTGCAATGAGAAGTAACCACCCCCTCGGCATGCCACCTGCACAAGCGGAGCTGTGGGGGCTTGGGGAAGGAGTGCACTGCAACAAAGCTGGGTTCCTCTTCTCGGGCACGAGCCTGGAAACTGCTTTGTCTTGTCCCTTGCTTCTCCTCCACTGTGTCAGGCACAGCAATGCAGCAATTAAAAATCATAGTACCTCAGTACCAGTCCATCCACGCAAGTCTGACAGGACCAAATGCCCTGCTCATTACTGGGAGCAGAAAAAACCTGTGAACCTGGGTTTTAGTTTAGACTCTTGGGCACATCATTTCCCTTTTCTGCACCAGCTTTCTCAGACATAAATTTAGGAATTTACCATAATTCATAATATTCTTTTATTCTGTGCTGCTGAGCACTGCTCTCCTCTGCGAGCAGCCAGCACAGTTTAAAGCAACTCTGAGGCTCCTATGCACTGCAGCGGGTTGTTTGGTGATGCAGAATTATAACTACAGATAATAAATGTTGTGCCACTCTCTTTGGATGCAACTGTCAAACCGGACAGAACTGTGTTTGTTATACTCCTTCTCATAAAAAAAAAGTTTAGCTTACAAATTTCAGTGACGGAAAGTTTGCCTTCATTCAGACTAAATGTCTTCTGGATTCATGTTATCCTGTTATCCACAACTAGTCTGTCTTGGACCAGACTATTGCTACTTTAGCTTTTTATATGGAGGCATTTTCTGTAGTTCTGAACAAAAACTCTTCACTTCTTTTTGGTTTATGTACAATTCCTGTATTTTTTTCTCCTTGAAATGTATTTTCAACATGGACCTGAACTGCAAATGTTACTTGTGTGTCCCAAATTCCTAAGTACCTCAACATGTTTAGTACATGCATGTTCACAGGAGCAAATAATCAGAAGAGGAATATTGTATGTGAAAAGGTGATTTTTAGAGGTACTTTACATCAGCTTTATTTTCTTTTCATTGCCATTGATGATAAAATGCCACTTCCTTACTTCAGGGGGAAACAGACTGAGTTAATGTTTGTTAAAGTGTTTTGAAAATCCCACTCAATATGCAAAAATTCTGTAGTAGTAGATCCCCAAGGTGAAGATTTTATTCATCCAAGACAGGCAGTTCAGACACAAAATGAACTACTTAAATAAACAAAAGACATCTCAGATAGCTAAAACTAGAAAACTTTTTTTAAAAGCTAATTCCCACTGTTTCCTGTCTGTCATTTGTTTACTTGCTGTGTTTCCCTCCTTTGGACAATATAACTAAACTAGTAATTTTTCATTTGACTTTTCCATGCCCTTTCAATCTAAAGTGTTTCTATTTTATGTTAAAATAGAAAAAAACAAACAAACAAACAAAAGAAAAAGGTCTCAGTTGAAGAGATCAAAACATCCGTCTCCTCTGTGACATCTACATGGCTCTGCTGCACAGAATGACTGCAGTTTTTGTAGGCAGAGACATCTTGGAAACCCAAAGCACCCTACAAGCAAGACAATGTTGTAAGTTAGCTGTATAAGCAAGCACCATTTTATATTTTCAATTCCTGCTTCTAGCTGAGCTGACTATGGAGTACGTCAACAGACATTAATCACTGTGTGGTAAGCTGTAGATTTGCTGTGTGTTAACTGCTCTGTGGCAGCTTTTTTTGTGCTTGCACTTACCCCATTGTGGATGTGATCTTGAAACTGAGGTAAGAGTGTGCACTTGGGCTGCTACCACAGATCAGCTGCTGCAGTATTAATCCACTCCAGGTAGCTAGACCAGCTACCTATTGGATGGGAAAGGGTTGAGAAGCAAAGCAACTTCTTCAGGGGTGAAAGCTGTACTTATAGGCTGATATCTTCTTCTGCTTCTAGTTTCTTTCCTTTCCTCAAGCTTCTGTGTTATCTCAGGCTTTCTCTACTTTAGTTGGGTCTTTTTCGCATGGGACTGTTCTTTGGTTCAGATGAGCTTTTAAAGTTTTAACCAACTGCTCCGCTGCTGTGTTTTGTAAAGTCGGAGTCCCAAAGTGAAAGCATCCAAAGTGTCTGTGTGGTCGCTACTGCCCTCCATGTGCACATCTCTGACCCTGGACCCACAGAGACTCACAGGGGCTGTAGGTGTTTGCCTCTGTGGCTGTGGTAGTGGAGTTACTTCCCAAATTCTTACAATGAATGCATCTGTATTTCCTTATGCATTGTGTCTCATGCGTATGTCTATGTATTCACACACACAGAGCAGTAAGTTCTTCTCGAGATGTGATCACAAATTGTTCTGTTTACACAGAAACCTGANAATGCTGCACATATGTGCATATAAGATTATAAGAAGCATTTGCATTATTTGTCAAGTGGCATGTTTTATTGCTCAGCACTGTGTGAGCAGGCAATAAACAACTTGGCCTTTTGTGTGAATCAGATTTTTCTCTTCCCTCTGTGCACATTCATCTGGGTTTTTTTTTGGAGGGTGATATAACTTTTAATATTATTCTTTCCCAGTAATGGTACTGGAGAGAATTTTTCAAATGCTACCTCCTCTATTTCCATTCTGAAATCTGTTTATTTTTCTTTAGGAAATAGGGATGGATTTAGGAAACTAATTTCAAAACAAATAAATGTGGATAAATGTGGAGCAGGTGGTGACAATTTAAACAAGGAGGAGCAGTTGCAAGGTGCAAATACATTTTCACACTGCCCTTCCCATGGAGGCAGTAACAGCCTTATCTGAAGCAGGCAGGACACAAGCCTTAGTTCTGTCAAATTACAGCTCAATTAAGAGTATAAAAGTGTACTCCTGTAAGTAGGTAGTTTTTTATGAACTATTGGGCAGCAAGAACAGTATGGAGCTAGTAAAGTGGAAAGGGAGTCCTTTGAGATGTATGTTTTGGATGCTCTGGTGCTTCTTTTCTTTGATCCTAGGGGCTCCTAATAGCTTTAGAGATGTGATTATGCTGGGACACCATCGTGCCCTTTGCTGCTGCTGGAGAAGCGTGACTCTTGCCCTTCCCACAAGCAGCATTGCAATGATTTCCCTTCTGAGTGCTGTGGGTAAGTGAATTACATGGAATGAGATTTCCTCTTGTCTCTAGATAAAGCTGGGTGACTGAGTGTAAAATTGAGAGAACTTTGCTTTCCCAATCTATCACTGCCCTCCCTTAGTCCTCTCTGTTGCGTACCTGTGGGGCCTGAGTCACTGCAGTTTAAAATGGTGTGAAGACAGTGTAAAAGAGAGACAGATAGCTCCTTAGTGTGAACTCTCTGTCCCACCGAGCTGGCTGTTGCTTGCTAAAGCTGTGGCCCAAAGGGCTGTAGGTTTTTTTCTGCCCTCGTTATTCTTTCAGTTCCGCTGGTGCAACAGGTCTCGTAATGCTTTCTCTGAGGGGAAGGCTGAGCCCGTAATCCACACGGACAAAGCTGTGAAGTGTCTGGCTCCTTCTGCAAGGTCTGTGTGCTCTCAGTACCTGCTTCACAGCTGCGTTCAGACTCCGCATCGGTAAACAGCCCCTCTCTGGTTAAAGCAGCTAAGCTTCTGATTGCTGTAAGCTTCTGTAAGACCTGATCCTACCTGCTCTTAAGGCCTGATCCTTCTCCTAAGAGAAGGGCAATTGGTGGGATGTACATCACATTAGCAGCTAGGAATAAAAGCTGGTTATCTCTCACCCAGTTATTCTAGAGGTCATTGAACCAGCATTAGAAATGGATGAGCTAAAGCTTATAAGGAAAGTGCCTATGACTGCTGTATGGCTGGAGGGAGGAGTAAGCATACAGGAGCATTGGGCTCTGGAGTAGTGTGCCAGCTTGCTAAACTAAGCCTCTGCTTCCACTGTAGGTAAGTAGAGGTTTGTAACAAGATTCTATGTTATAGAGGCTTCAGCAGTAAAACCAACCTAACCATGGGGATCAGAAAAAATGACCTCTTTCCAATCCAGGGCTGCAGCCTGATCTTTAGTTAGCCTGTGAAAATTCTCCTGAAACAACTCTTATGCTCTCACCCCAGAGATCAGTTTTTGAGCAAGTGTGTGAGCAGTTAAAAATGGTGTGACAGGGGCTAGCAGCTTGTGACCTTTTGGGTGAAAGGAAGAAAGGGCTGGGACAAGCACAAGCTTCCAAAACCGTCCTTGCTATCTGACTGTGTAACATTTGTATGTGCAGGGTTTGGGATTCTTCTGCAGGTTTATATCGTGAGAATGATAAAACTGAAACCTGTAGCTGACGGTGAAGAGCCTGCTCTCTGTATAGAGCTAGCTGACTGCAAAAACCTGCGAAACAGTAATAACTTTCTCAAAAGACTGAGATGCACAAAGTGGCTTTATAAGTGCTCCCCTTGGAACAGGGATGGGAAAATGGATAACTTGGCTGTTGGCTTGTGGTCGTCACCTGGGATTTTGAGGCATTTTAACTGTGGCTTCTCTGCCTATGTGTTCTAGAGCAACACCATTCTCTGCGTAATGCTGCTGGTCTGATCTCAGCAGCAGGACTGTGGTAGTTGCTGTTCTGTTTCCTACATGTTAAGTGACCTAGAAGGTAGGCCTTTTCTTGAGCTAAGAGACCTTCTGCCACTGCCTGGTGTGACATGACACAGTGCTTGTTAGGTATTAGATTGTGAGATAGAAAGGAGAGGTGGCAGCTTCTGAAACTGAAGCAAAGCTTCATGCCTCTGTCATAGTGTTCTGATCTTTCTTGCTTTGTAAGCGAGACAAAACCACAAACTTTTCCTCATGACTAATAGACTTGTACATTTAACCATTTCAAATGCTATGAATCCATTGTCAATGGCTGGATGACAGCATTTGTCAATGCTGACTTGAATTGTTCATGCTGCTTTGCTATCCTTTAAGTATTGGGTTGGGGAGGATAAGTGACCGAGGTGTGGTGGCACAGGAGCTGCTTAGGCTAGTCTTGCTGGTGCCCATTGCCTCTTCCTAGAGCATTTGGATCAACAGGAGACATAAGCCAAGCCCTTAAGGTACAGAGAAAACAAGTGTTAAGAGTCTCCTTTATGAGTCTGGCTCTTAACCTTTTGGCTGTGTTTCTTGGTCACAGTTTATCTCCAGACTCATTTACATTGAAAATGGAAGCCTATAAACCAAGGAATGGTGGCTTTGGCTGTGTCTTTTTTTGCCTTGGAAACATGATGAATGCTATCATATAATGTTGCCTGGACAGTGGGACTCTTGAGAATCTCAAAGAAAAAAAAATCAAAGGTGGTATCAGCTGCTGTTAAGTAACTCACTGTTTCTCTGAAGATAACAACTTAATGGCCTAGGGTGAGCGGATAGAAACCAGCTGTGGTCAATGGGAGCCAAAAGAGCTATGCATACTGCTGTCCTGGAGGAACAGAATTGATGGTAGCAATAAAAACTCTTTGGCAGCTCCCTGGTCAGCACAAATACTTGTAGCGAGTAATTCTAGCTTTTCCTGTGCTCCCTGTTCTGGAAGAACAGAATTGCTGCTTTGTCTCCTGAGAAGTGGAGATCGGCATGGTAGCAGCATGACTGACTATCTTCAGTGCAATTCTTTGTGTGAAGTCAAGGTATTATCTCAGAGAAAAGCTGTCAGCTCCTAAATTGAAGAGATGGCTGTGATGGTTCATGCAAAGGCAAAAGCTCTGATGGAGAAAGTTACCTTCTTTGGGTTTAAATGGAGGTAGGTGGGGACAGCTAGGCAAGAAATGTCTCCAAAGCAAGTAAAGGGTGGTAAAGGACTCTGAAGACTTGAGAAATGTTGCCATTGTAGAAGGCAGCACTATTACAACTAAGGTGCAGGTTAGGTAGGACATACAGTTGTCCTGACTTAAGGTTTTTATCTCTTCTCTGAAATATGATAACCTTATGGATCAAAGGATAAGATGCCTTTCAATGAAGAGGAACTGAAATTCTTTCTGAGGTTACCATGCGCCATGTCAACTAGAACATCTGTAGCAGAAAAACACTTGCAAATGTTGTGAGGGACTTCTTTGGAGACCTCTTTTGCACTTGAAAAGAAAAATGTAGAAGCTTCTCAGGGCAAGGATGCTAAGAACAAGGACAGTCTGTAGTTCTCTGCAAACCACAAGCATACTTCATAGTGGAAATCAAGCTGGTGTAACTCCTTGTTGCCTCTGTCTGGCTGTAGATGCTGCAAAGAGCAGTCCATGCAGTGCTGTCTGCCCCCAGACAAGCTGCCTTGCATTACATTGTTTTTCTTGGGTAGGCTGTAAGGGAAAGGACTCTGGTATGACCCAAGGGACTTGGTTTCTCTGGGTCACTACAGAAAAACAGATGGTTTGGAATGACAATGGTAAAGACTGTCAGTAATGGGGAAGAGCTAAATGAGTTTCATAATTAGCTATTCATACTGCCCTGTGGAACATGATACCAAGGCCTAACTGTGAGAGATCTTCAGTCTTTGAAATAGGTCTACAGACATCTTGATGTAGAGCTAGTGTCACTTCAAGTAGAACATCTGGAGGTAACATTTGTGCCTAATTCAGTAGCTTGTGCTATAAAAACAAAATCCCATTTACTCAAAAAGTCATTCATAATCTGTGTCCTTCGTCATGAGGAGAGCACTCCTAGATAGCTCTGGAACATCCCTAAAGAATTAATGAATTAAATTGACTTGCTTGTACCATTTGTATGGTACAAGTGATCTTTTATTTTTTAAGACAACTGTGTGACCCTTGTGGTGGCTGCAGCTAGACAGTATACATAACTAATTAAAAAAAAACCAAACAACAAACACCACACCAAAAAACTCACCCTTCAGCATTAATTCCTAAAAAGCACGTCTTCTGTGGAAATCAAGCTATAGCTACTCTCATGTTCTTTCCCCTTGTGCCCTAAGCAGGCTTGCAACTAGGATTAGAAATGCAGAGACCTCCTCTTCTGTGAACTTCATGTTGATTCAGGAAGTAGCTGGTTCGATAGCCTCCTGGGAGGGAGGTGGTATTAAATACAATATCTCATGATTGGAAACATGCAATAAAGCACTCTCTTACTCCTACATCTTGAGTGGAGTAATGGAAGTCTCTCTAAAATGGGATAGTACTAGAATAAACTGCTGGTTTTCAAAATAACCCAAACCAAACCTGTACTTAAGTCACCTGCTAGCTATGGCCATTTCCGGAAAGGTCAGATATGCAACTGAGTTGTTCCCCTCATGTTGACCCTGTAATGAAGCAGTCCAGGCAGAAGACCTCTGGGCTTGCCTTTACCATAAGGCAATGCTGCCTTACTGAGTGTGTTTGTCTCAAAGTCTTTGTTCTGAACTTGGTGGAGCAGGGGCTTAGGGCAGGGGCTCTTAACTACAACAGACAAGTGCAATCCCTGGGATGTCAGTTGTTCTGGTGCGATCCTCCTCCATGCCTCTATCCTGCCTTCTAAACCACAGAAGTACTCTCCTGTTGGAACTGTTGTATATTGCATATGCAATACAATTTTTTTTTTAATCAAAAAACTTTGTCATCTTTCTGACAGCTGTTCAGCCCTTATTCCAGGAAGTTATTAAGTGAGACAATTTCATCAGAAGCAGCTGTGGTAGTACTGATATCACCTTGCCCTTTGCTATTGGGCATTGCCAGCACCTGCCAGGGATGATGAGCAAGAGATTTCTTTAACATGTGCCAGACTTGGCAGACTCAGTATGTTGTTGGCTACAGCTGCTAGTTAAACTCCTGGTCCCATGTTGTATGACTTATCCTAATAGAATATGATTTCTGTCCTGAAGAGCTGCAGGCAATTAACACTCCCTCTCTTGAAACCTGCTATAGGAATAGAGCCTGATTGCTTGTTGGCTAGTAGTAGGAAACAGTACTTTGTCTGAGGGAAAGGGGCAAGTGTGTGCAACAGGTCCTTGAGAAAGAGGGAAGCCAGAGCTGGCCCTGCTCTCCTTCCTGACCAAAGGTAATGATGAGCAGAGGACAGATGGCAGCTCTGAAATGATGACTGACAAGGACTGTCTGCTGTCCTCCTGCAGCAATCCAGTGTACACCTGATGGTCGCTTCTCTGTGGCCTCTAGAGGGATGAATGTGCCACCACTAACTTGGACTCATTGTTTCTAACCAGGAGACATGGTGAGAGCTGCTGACCAGCCATCAAAGATAATGCCTTTGTTCAATAACATTCCAAGTCTTTGCTGGTGGAATCATATTCTGGCTGCAAAGGGACTGGTGAATGTTTTTCTATAAAATCTTAACTCTTACATTCAAGGTAATCTAGGATTGGGGTAAGTCGTACAAAATATGATCAGCTTCCCTTGAGAAAGGTACTAAAATAGGTTCTTGCTTCTTTCAGATATTTAAGGTGAAAAAAAAATAGAGTGAAAGAAATGTAATAGAAACACCTTTATCTTTTGCAGCTGTACTTCTTGGCTTACATGGAAATGAAAATTTGTCCTTAGGTCTGTGGCTTGGACTCCTCTAGTGAGACTTTCATGAAAGTGTCCCTTTCATCTTTCTTCCCATACCTTCCCATGTCACTTGACATTCAGGGATGGATGCTCATGAGGGGGTTCGACTTTCCGTCTGAAGTCATGCCTTTTTGACACTACTGTAATGCTTATTTCTGCTTCCTCCTGCGCAGGAGGCTGGAGACCACAGGATGTGAGAATCGGCTGGTGGCACAGCAATGTGAGAAGCCAAAACATTAGGACTGTTGCACAGCATAGCATTTTAAGATAACTTACTGGAAGAGTTGTACAGGAGAGGCATTAAGGATAGATGATCCTGTCCTTCTGGGGATATAAAGGGTACAGATGACTTGACAAACTCTTTCTCTGCAAGTTTCTTCTGAAAAATGCTGAATTGTTAGCACTTTGGCTTTGGTGGATTCTACCTTCCAGCAGGCTCTTAATGGACTGAAAAGCTTCGCCTAGTCTGAAGCTTCTTGACCACCTGACATGAGGCTTGCTGCTTTGGCTATAAGGAAAACATGTAAAGAAACTGAAGTTGTTTAGTAGAACCCCTCTGATATTTCTGTAGTAACACTTTTTTTCCTGGTGAAAGTGACACAGCCTTAAATGCAAGCTCTGTGCTTTTGTGTCGCTTTTATGATATCGTAGAAGTACACCAAACTGCTCTGCAGAAATTCTGTGGAGCTCTGGGTTGAAATCAGCCTGAGGTAGTTCCTGATTTTAAAAGGAGATCTTTAAGACCATTCTTGAGCTTCTCTCTATTGATCCACACCTTGTTTTCATGTCAGTGTTTCAAAAGGCTAAAACCATCCTAGCTACCCCCACAGTTTTAGTTCCTCCTGAGTTATCTTCTAAAGGTTAGGGCTCATCTGAGCTTTGGCAAATGATGAAATAATGCGCTATTTAAGTGTTAATGTGGGGCTAATAGCCCATGTGGATTCACTTCAGTTCCTTCTGCTTCTCTCCTCCTAGGTTTACTTTCACTGTAGTGCATCAGCCTGTGTCGCAGATGTTATGAAATTCTGCACACCTCACTGACCTCCTGAGAGGTAAAAGCTCTTTTTTATTTTTGAGGCAATACAAAAATAGGAGGCACCAACACTGTTTTCTGTAGTGAAGGTATGGTTTTAGATGCCTTGTGTCCTGAAGGTTAGCACGTCAGACTGTGGGTGTAGGCAAATCTGTGCCAGGTTTCTTAGGCTATACAGTGTCAAAAGCTGAAGGTTATCTATGTATCTGTGTGCTTGTACTAGCCTTCCAGGAAGCTTCTCTGATTTTTTTTTTTGCAGCCTCTATGATTGAAGACTAGACGTGGGGTTGTACTGATTTTTAGGCAACCACTATATCCTTTGAGAATGAAATGTCATTAAAGGTCATTCAGTCTAAAATGTAATATGGTATCGAAAGCCATGAGCATTTTTAAAGGCTCATATATAAACAGGAGAGCTTAACTAATTGGTGAGTTTAGTTGGTCCTTCTTGAATTTAGGTGCTCCTAACCAACTGACTAGAAGGAGAAGGAATGGCTGAACCTATTTGTGTTCCAAGTCCTATTTCACAGTGGGATCCAAGTCTATCTTGGAGAAACTCTGGCTTACCCTATCGCTCAACACTGGATCACTGAATGATGCCTCCAATTTCTTGTGTTCCTCCTGAAGCTGCAGCAAGCTGTGGAGTTTGAAAAGCATTATATCTGGGATTAACTTGCAAGTTCCTTTTTATAAGTCTGCATGGGCTGTTACTGTAAGAGCTCTCCCCCTGTAGAGTCAACTGATTTAAGCAACCCTAATTCCTCCCATGGTAGAGTGTCTGCCTTAATACTGACTTCATGGTGGATATTTACAAAGGGTTGACCCTGAAAGACAGCAACTAACATTTGTAACATCAATGCCATCCTGAGGAGCAGATCGATCCTCTGTCTCCTCTTGCATTTCTGGCCTTCATTAGAAGGCTTCTGTTACCAGCTCTAGTAGTGACTTAAGTTGCGCTAGAGGTAAGCATCATTTTGCTTCTGGATGATCTGAAGCAATGGCTTTAGTTCTGATACCTGCAGTGCCTAGATCCCTATATCTGAGTTAAAAAAGCTCTGACAATCTATGAATTGCTCTTGCTACCTTTTACATGAAGTTTTTTAAAGTGTTTAAACATTAAAAATATTTTTAGAGGACATAATATTTCTGTAGACAAAGTATGCTCATCTGATCTGTATGAATACAAAAAAATTTTGGTGTTTTTCTCTTCCTGTGTCTCCTGTACCCAGATTTTTTTGGCCCCACTTCTGTAGCCTCCCTCCTTTCTTCATCCCTGTTTCAAAACTCCTTCTTTCCTACATCCTTTAAAGTGCATTTTCATTCTACAGAGACTGTTACCCTCATCTGCTCTGACAGCCTAAGCTGGTCTATTAATTTAATATTCATGAATATAAGCAGAAAGGGCTCCAGTCTCTTGCCACCAACCCATTCCTTGGTCAGGAAAAGAGGCAATGTCTTGCCTGCTGTGATCATTAAGTATTTCTTCTAAGGCTTAGTTAAGTCCATAACAAGTCAACTGTCTGCAGGGCATGATACCATTTACTTGTGTCTGGGGAATTTAAGACTCAGTGTGAAGCCTATTTGCACACATTGAATATTGACCCCAGCTTGTAAGATAAGACATATTTTTTTATGAAGAGTTTTGAGGAGACTTGAATCTTTCCTTCTTCCATTTTGCCCTTTCTCCCCTTCTAATCCTACTTCTTGGGGAATTATCTCAAAATGTAGCCTTAAAACAAGCACTGAAGAATGGAAAGGCTCCAGGTACTAACCTGGAACTTGAAGTCAAAGGTAGAATGGGAGGACAGTGTTATTCCTGTAGTTATTGTTATTTGCCAATGTAGAAGTCAAGGTACTTACTAGCTGCAGTTGAGTTTGAACTGTTCCCTGTGTTATCGTAAAGGTATGGAATATACTACAGACACTTACAGAAACGTGATGGAGACAAGGCAGGTCCCAGAACTGCTGAAGGAGTTGGAAAATAAGAAATCTCATAGCTCCTGAGTATGAAGCAGGTAGGGAGGAAGGAGTAGCCCCTCTTAGAGCACTGCTGATGTTTGTCCCTGAAGTTCATACTGTGTCCTAAGCACTTTAGCTGTCTGTTCTTTAGAGTCAGGTGAGTTGCACTTTTGTGTGAGTAGGTGACATAAAACATGTCTGTGTAAGTGCATAGACAGCCCCTACAATCTTTAGCCCTTTGACCATGTGTTTTCTTCAACTTGGGAAGCCTAAGTACTGTTTCAGAGTTAACCTCAATTTGAAAACAAAGTAAAATTAATATTCAGAAAATCTGCCTATAATAGCAATAAAATTATATTTTATTTGTGTTTTAGGAGTTGAGCATGATTCTTTCTTGTCACAAGCCAAGCCACATGTGAGTAGTTTACGGTGACACTGTATGATCATCCTGCAGCGTAGTGATACTAGTTCCACTGCAGTGCAACACTTCTCTACTCCTTCCGTGCTGGTTTTAGACTCTAGCACTCACTACTTTGCTTAGCTGAGACTGACTACAAGGGCTTAGGAAGATTGATTTGGAATTCAAAAGGATTTTGATCAAGTGGAGATATTGTCCAAAATGAACCAGGTGGAATTCAAGACAAGTGTTGAGATTTGCCCTTAGGAAGGAGAAGTCAAATGTGTGAATACAAATGGGGGATGACTCTCTCAGCAGCAGTGGTAAGGAAGACCTGTTGGATTAAATGATCTGTAAATGGCAAGAGACTCATATCATCTTCAAAGGAAAAATGGGAGCGGGGCGAATCAGTCCTGAAGGAAGGATTAGAGTAATGCTTGTATGTAGGGAAGGAGGGGACTTCTTCTAAAGGGGCTTTAGGTGGAACATTTTGCTCAGCCTTGGTAACAGCTTTGGAGAAATGGGCTCTAGGGAAAAGGAGCATTGTGAGGATAGCCTCTCAGAGAAAGCACTAACTTACAGAAAGATGGGGATATAAGAAGGCTTGTTGATTGGAGACTTGGTGGTAGGGGGCAACGTTAAGCAAGTTACCCTCTGTGTGGGTAAGGAGAGTATGAAGTAAGGGCAGACAATTCACTCTAATAGATGCCTCAAGAAGCCATTAGAATCATCCTCATTTTGTTATTTAAGTGGTTGCCTAAGGATCTTCAGAAACAGCCAATGTAGGACTATCTCTACTTCCTTAGGGAAGGACAAGGGGGGCTTTCCAGCCCTATGTTTCCATGAGCTGTCAATGATTAATCAGATTATGACTACATCTGACCTCGAGAGAAGATATTCTTCACTTCTAAATCAAAACTGCCATTCAGGAAAAATGAGTAGTGGCTTTGGGACCTTCCAGTGCCAGCTTCTCATTTATTCCTTTCTATTTGCAAGTTGTGTTCACTGGGTAGGGACCATACAGTTGCCACGGTGCCAACACTGTCCTCCAGAGTGCTAGTATTGGAGACATATCCAGAATTTATAGTCTCTGCTCATCTTTTTGCTTCTCTCCAGGATCAATGTAACTCAAACTTACTTGTAGGTCTCCCATTCAGGGTCAGGGTGCAAGAGTCCTCTGCTTTCTGAACTCTACCTGCTCTGTTAGTCTGGTTTTTATCTTGGAAGAGTTGTTAGGAAGTGGATACTGTAGGCACTAGCTGACAGACTGCAAGCTAGTAAAACACTGACCTGAGAGACAGCTAGCAACTCAGGCTGGGATATGAAAGTAGAAAATCCTATAAACTACAGTTGTAAATGCACTGCAGATGAAATGGCCTTCCTTGCATTGCTGCAGTAAGACTAGGGACTTTATCAAAGGTAGCTTACAGGATATGTCAATCTTGTGTACAGCTGCAGTTAAAGAAAAGACAGGCCTTAATAAATCTCTTCACTGAAATATGCTTTCCTTCCCTCTCACCTCTGCTGTCAATGGCTTGCTTTCAGTAACCTTTCTAAAAGGAGTGGTTGTGCACGCAGAAGAATTGCAAGATTATTTTCCTGCCTTTCTTCTTTCCTCTAGTAACTTGCTCAGTCTTTCACTCTGTGCCTCGACAAAGGCTGTTTTCCCAGAGAAACTAGGCAGTAGCCAAAGGGCCAGAGTAATTTAACGAAAGTACAGAGTGCCTGAACTGAAGTGGTGGGACTCATGCTTTGGAAATGTCCTAGTTATAAGGAAAGGCATGGCCCAGGCAGTAGAGGCTGCTAATCTTGTTTTTCCCTGTGGTTATGTGAACTCTGGGAGCATGATATATCATCACGTACAGCTCTCTTGTAGCAGATACATGCCCTTGTTCCAGTAAATATGGAGATGATGTGCGCAACTTCTTTGCTGTGAAGAGAGGGAGACGGTCTTGCTGAGATGACAAAAAATTCTGCAGGACACAGAGATGGCAGTCATCTTCGTAAAATGATCTTACTGAATATCCTTGGCAACTTTTATCTGCAGCATCAAATATTGACTGGGGCTGTTCTTGAGGTGATCTCAAGCTACTGCTGTGGCAAATGAAGTTCCAAGGACCCCTGGTCTGGGGGTCCTTCATACAGTAATCACCAGAAGTGGAATAGGTCACAGGGAGCTTCCTGCCATCCTGGAGGGAGCAGAGCAGCTGAACTGGATCACTAACTTGGAATCCTAGCGTGAAGTGCTCTTGTAATACGTAGTAAGTTTTTTCCAAATACTTCCATGTTCTGTTTTAATACTGTGCTGCTAATTGGAACAGCCATGTGCTGTGAAAGTTGCTCATGATGCTCAGTAAAACATCTGTTGACACTTTTAAACTTGTGCTGTCTTTGAGTAGCTTCAGGCTATTGACCTACTACCTAGGTGTCCAGAAAATCTGGACAGTAGCTGCCCAAGGGCGGGGTAAAGGAGGATGGTGGTAGGGTTGCAGTTGTTGGTGGCTTATAGTCTGGTTAGTTTCTGAATAGCAGCTACAGCTACTGCTGTGACCATGGAGGACTGTGACAAAAGGTACTTACTGTTTTTCTTTAAATGTATAGTGATAATAGACAGTTGCTGATATGACTGCCTGAGGAGATCTTGGCACTTTCTAATACAACATTAAGCCTTCTCCATGTACATCTTGCTGCATTCTAATGTGTCTTGCAAATGCTTCAGTAGGCAGAGACTACAGTGAAAAAGGTATCATATTGTGTTAATGCTAGTAGCTCAGTAACAACCTGTGTGAGATGCTTAGTCAGTGTGCAGCTGTCATGCTGAACATCTTTCTCATTGCAGGCGTTAACTTCATGCTATGTAAATACAACAGGGCCGTCCTACCTGAAGAAATACACTGGGGGAAATGTGCATGTGTATGTTGATAAACTGCCCCCACCCGCCTTACATTTGCCTAATGAGGTACCTCAAAAGCGCTGAGGATTTTTATTAATGTGCATAGGTAATTCACCCCCTTTTGGTGCAATGGAGGAATGAAGATATAGGCTTCAGATGGTATCGAGTGACTGACAGCTCTGAGGGCTGGGATTGCATCCTCTGATTCCTCATCTGCGTTAGCCACTAGTCAAGGTACTTCTTCTTTACACTCAGTGTCTGTCTTAGAATTTGATCATCGAATCCATTTTGAAATTCCAGAATTATGTTTGCCAGTGGTAGATTACTGACAGGTAGCAGATGATCTCTGAGACATAGTGGAAAGTGTAGTGTAGCAGAAATGGAAGAAATCCAACAATTGACTGATCAGTGAGGGGGTTTACATTCGCTTGCCTTCTACTTACTTTTGTTACCAGATTCCTGCCTGTGACCTGACATGCCTCAAAACTCTAAAAATTATCCCTGCTTCTGTAATTTGGGATAGTTACAGACCTAAATCAAATGTCTTCATAGATGGACCTATAAGAAATTTAAATGTGGGCTGCTTTCGTTTGAAAAGCACTTCAACTGATCAGAAGCCAGAAAGTAAAATCTCTGTCCACATCTGAATACCAAAATTTGAAACAGCGTCACTCCCAGACTTTTGGGGTTCAAATGAGGCTTTTGATACTGGATTATTATGAATGGAAAACTTCAGACTGGCTGCTAATCTTTCCCAAGTCAAATTTATCAAATTGTACAGTAACACTTACCTTTTTAAGATGCAAGTGCAATAAGGTGAAAGCCTTATAACTACAACTGATTTAATGAAAACCCTTTAATCCCATTAGTCGGTGAAGCGCTAGGAGAGCCACTGCTGTCAAACCTGTGCTTCAAACATGCTGTGGCCTCAGGCTATGTTTTGGAATTGAAGTTTAACTTCCTGAATTCCAACCTGATCGGCAATTTAAGTGTAGTCATTAGAGTGGCAATTTTGAGTCTCTTTCCATTCTTGGGCACTGTGTTCATTCCAGGGGTAGCATAGATCCCATTGCAGTGAATTGGGCCCCACTGGTAATATACTTATTTCTCAAAGTCACCTTCTTCAGATTTCCCCCAGGAACAGTTTATACCAGAGCTCCAAGGGTGGAGCTGAAAAGTACTGTTAGACTATAGGCAGAGATATTATATGGTCTTTCCATTCTGCCTTTCCCATCAGGGTGTTAACGTTCTGCAACAAAAGAACCCATTCACTGCGGTGTGGATTGTCTCCATGTTTTTATGTCCCCTAGTGCCAGGCTTATCTCTTTTGGGCAGAAATGCAGCTTCCTGTTTATTTACCTGTCCCAAATCCAGCTGCATCTCTCAACCTTTCAATACACCTCTTCAAAGAGAGCAGGTCAGTAAATCTAGTCACAGATTCATGCGTGCCAAAGCTGCTCTGTGTCCATACAGTCTGCTTTGTCCAGGAGCAAGACTTCATGTCTCAGTGCACCACACGCCCATCCAGTTACTCATGTGAGGGTGGCATCCCTCAGTTTGGCATTCAAAAACTTGCTTCAGCTAGCCCTCTTTGAAGGAAAGTATTCTGCAGCTCTTCAGCTCTGGTGTTATTAAACCAGAAGCAATGGTGTGAAAATGCCTTTGAGACGTGACACATTGCAGATTATTAATATTAGGAGAGAGACTCTTGGACTGGTACTTTGCTTTCTTCTGTATCTAAGGAACTGGTTCCCCACTGTTTTCTGGGAAATTCTGAAGTCTGTCCCTGACAATGACACTTGCCTTTTATGTCCTCACTGTGGACTTCCCTAGCTGTTTCAAGGGAACCAGGGCAGATTGGAAAGAAGGCAGCTAATAATGTGCATTTTTTGTTAGAATCATAAGAGCCACAATAAAGGTGCATTAAAGGTAATATGACTGAAAAGGATGGAAGAGAACAAATAGATATGCCAAAACTGGTATGAATGAAGAAGTAATGGGAAGGTCTGGATGTGGAAGGACCAGAATAACCAGGAGAAGCTGGGCTGTAAGTGGCATGTAGTGTTGGCACCTGGAGTAGCAGGTCATTCAGATCCCAGCCCATCTAATTCCAGCTTCCCAGGACACCTAGGTCAAGGGGAGTCAAAAAGGAGTGCCCTCAAGTTAGGAAGAGGTGGTGGCAGGAAGGTAAGTGGACAGACTAACTCATGTCTTGGTGCCTGAATGCTAGACAGACCACTTCTACTTGTGTACCTTCACGCTTTCTGAACAGGTAGCAAAGACAGTACAAGTAAAATCAGTTTTGGTTTTGAAAGACTCTCTCCTCTGAGGTCTCATATCGTACCTGTAATGTCGAAACTTCATTTGCTACCTCGCCATTCTCAAAGGCTGAGTCAACGCTACACTGTGCAGATTTATATCGTCAGTGCCATCTCTAGCTTCAGTCTCCATCTATCCTTCCAGCAACTGAGCTTTTCCTGATGTTTAAATCAAATCTCTCTTACTGCAATTATATCCTGCAGGTTTTTGCTTGGTCTAGTACAGACATACAGAACTCTTAATAATTCAACTTTTTAATGAAGTTTTACACATAATCTTGCCCCTGTCACTTCTTTTTTGCTGAATGAGCCCAGTCCTTGATCTTTATTCATAGTTATATTTTGTAGACCTCAAGTCATGCCTATTCTCCACCGGAACAGTTGTAATTGATGTGTGTCTGTCTTCAGGCAGGATGTCATCAATCTAGGTGTGGTACTGAAAATAACAATTAATAATTAATAATAAAAGGCTGAATACAGAACTAGGTCTGGAAAAAATCTGTGTTTTTTCTCTTTTTAACAAAATTATTGGTCTTTTGAGAGAAGCTGATGAAAATGTCAGGGGTTTTTGGGGGGGTCACATTCTTTGGTTCTGAGTGAAATGATTAGGTTTGCTTTTAAAATTCAGATAAAATTTAGTAGAATTCTAAGTAAAATGATGTTTCAAAGTAGATTATTCTGCTTTTAATATATTGAAGTGAGAAGTGGTGAAATTTGAAAGTGCTTTTTGACTAGCACGCTTCGGTGAGCTGGACAGAAGTTCCAGAAATGTTCAACTCCTTTTTCGAAGGCAGAAGGAATATAGATATGTATATATGCATGCATAGGTGCATGTAACGTACACACGTTATATAAAGTTTACCTATCCAGTTTAAAACATGCATTTACTTTGTGTGAAGCAAAGGAGAAGCAGCTGGTGATGCTGAAAGTGGCTATGGGAGCTGCTAAGCAGAAGGTAAATCTAAGAGTGTTCCAATTTGGGACTTCATATGTCCCAAAGTGTTATGGCATGGAGGTGGGAGCTCTAGTGCAACCACTTAAAATGCAACATCGCGGTTTGGACACCTGACTTCCAGAATATCTGGCAGGTTGAATGGAGTGCAGAGCAAGAAAGTAGTCAAGGATTGGAGTGACCTTATTTACAAGGACAGATTTAAGTAAGTATAGCTTGGCTAAGTTATCAAGAAAGGATTTGCACTGATTGTCTAGATATTTGGAGAGCTGTAAAGTCTGGACAGCACAGGCCTGATTAAGGAAAGTTAATAACCACCTAAGCTAAAATTTCACAATGGATGGCTGAAAATCGCATGATGGTGAGATGTCTTAACTTGCCAACTGGTGTCCTTAGTAGGACAGCAGGCAACCTGTGACATGGTCTTTTGTAATGTGCCTGAAAAAGACCAGAAGCAAATGTACACATCCATCCCTGTGGAAACTCTCCTGCACTGGCCAAGGGTTCCAAGTGAGCCAATACTTCCTCCAGATAAACGTTCTGCATAATGGTAAAGCATAAGCAGAGCAAGCTGAGTCACTTTTCTGTCACAAAATCTTCAAAGAGCTATGGTTAAAGGAGTGAATTTTGATGATTTCTTCAACTTGTAATCAACCCGAATTTGTTGAGACCTCTCATTTTTAGGTTAAATGAAAAGTTTGCAGTTCCTAGTTCTCATCAGACTGTTCTGAAATCTGTCTGAAGTGTGGCTGGTGTTCAGAGAACCTCCAGTCACTGAATTATTCAGGCTGGAAGGAGATTGTCTAGTCTAACTCCCATACTAAATGCAAGGACAAGTACAGCATGTAGCTCAAGGTGGCGTCTGGATAGGTTTTGAATAGCTGCCAGGCTAGAGACTCCACAGCCTCTCCGGGCAACTTGTTCCAGTGTTTGACCACCCTCACTCTTAAAAAGGTTTTATTTTTCTTATATTTAAAGGGAATTTCCTGTATTTCAATTTGCACTTGCTACATCTTGCTCTTTCATTGGATACCAGTAACTGGAGTCTGACTCTGTCTTCTTTACTGTCTGCCATCATGTTTATATTGATGAGATTCACCCTAAGCCTTCTGTTCTTGAGGCAAGACAATCCCAATTCTGTCAGCCTCTCAAATATCAGATGCTCCAAGTCCTTAATCGTCCTAGTTGCCTGTTACTGGACTCACTCTAGTATGTCCATGTCTTTATTGCATTGGGGAGACCAGGTCAGGACGCAGCATCCCAACAATTGTATCTTCAGTGCTGGGTAGAGGGGAAGGATCACATCCCTTGAATTTCTGTCAATGATTTTCTTCACAGGAGGCTGCTGACTACCTTTGCCACAAGGCTACATTGCTGGCTTATCAGCTTGTTCAGCAGGACTCCAAGAGCCTCTCTTGCAGAGCTGCTTTACAACCAGTTGAACCTCAGTATGTACTGGTGCATGAGGTTATTTCTCCCCTGGGTGCAGGACTCTGAACTTCCCTTTGAACTTCTTGAGACTCCCATCCTCTTAATTCTTTAGCCTGGTAAAGTTCCTCTGAATGGTAGCACAAGCTTCTGGTGCATGAGCCACTCCTCCCAGTTTTGTATCTTCTGCAAATTCACTGAGAGTGCACTCTGCCCCATTGTCCAGGTCATTAATGAAGATGTTAAATGATATTGGACTGCCTTAGGTACACCACTAGTGATCAACCTCCAGCCAGGCTTTGTGCCACCGATCACAACCCTTTAAGCCCAGCACTTCAGTCGTATTTCAGCCTCACTCTTCAATTACCTAGTCTGTAATTCATCAGTTTTCCATTGCGAATGTTATGGAAGATGGTGTTGAAAGCCTAGTTAAAGTAAAAAGACAAACAATATCTACTGCCCTTCACTCATCTTCTGAACTAGTCATTTCATTGTAGAAGGCTATCAGGTTGGTCAGGCTTGATTCTACCTCATAAATCCATGCTAAATACTCCCAATTACTCTCTTTTTATGCTTAGTATGTTTGGAAATGGCTTCCAGAAGCATTTGTTCCATCACCTTCCCAGGAATCGAGATAAGTCTAAAGGGCCTGTAATTTCCCAAGTATCCTTCTTGCCTTTCTTGAAGATAGGAGTAGTGTTTGATCTGGAAATTATCAGTGAAAACCAAGTGCATTAGTCCACTTTTCTGTTTTTGAGTGGGAAAACGTGTTTTATCTGCAGAAAATATTAACAAGTTTTAAACCTGTTTTTTGGGCTGGAAGAAATGCTTCCATAGTGAAGCTTGTGCAAGTGTAAGGAAGTCAGAGTGGAGTCAGATTCTGCAAGTTGTAGTTGGGAGTAGATAAAACTCGTACTTATGAGCTCGGTGCCACTGAACTAAGTGTGTTGCACTACTTCCCAAAGAACAGTGTTTCACTGCTCCTTCCCTTTCTCATGCCAGAGGCAATTATCGTTGGGCAACTGGCCACTACATCTGCCCCGTACATCTGCAGGTCACTGCCTTGGGGTGACGTGGAAGGGCTTCCCTCTTCCAGACTGCTGGGTGGGAGGGGACTGCAGGACTGGCCTCTCCTCTCCTTGTTCTCCCTGATGCTTTTGTTCTCTGCCTTAATTCCCTTTTGAAGGGCTGATATTTAATTCAGCAGTCTCCACTGTGCTGAAGCCCATGACAGAAGTTTCTCAAAAGCACTCCTTCAACAAGGTGATAACAACTGGTATTTGGAACTCTGGGAGTGCTAGTCGGAGAGGTGAGGGTGGCAGGGAGCAATGCGGAGGGGGAGAGAGAGGGGAGAAGGGGGGCAGGAAATGCACTATTTGTTAGGAATAATGAGGCAAAAATATGACAGAGGGTTTTATTGCAAATAATAGACAGTGAACTTCAAACAACAGCAGAGAGTCATTAAAAAAACCACAGCAACAGAGTTAAATAAATGCCTAATTAGCCAGCGCCATGAAGGTGGAATTTACTGCTCCAGAGATTCTTAAGGGAGAGTCAATAAATTCACAGCTGTGGGTTTTTTTTTTTCTCCCCTTCTTTCCCCTCAGGAACAGAGGAAAATGTGAATGAGCCCAGGGCTGTTCTCAAGGTTTTGGCGGGATTTCTCTGCTTATTGGCACAAACCACAGCCTCTGTCTCAGCAGAGACAGGGCTGCCAGATCTGCTCTTCAGAGGGAGCCAGGATGATTTGTGAGTGGCAGGACTGAACACTACGTGTGTTTGGGAATAAACTGATGAGAAAGCATGTTTGGTCACAGAGCAATTCCAAGAAAATAAAGCACAAGGTGTTGCAAGTCCTCCATGCACCTTAGAATGGGTGTGTGTAAGACTATATATGCGTATATAGGATATCGGGGTGTGTTACTCCTGTTCTTGACTTTTGCTTAGGTGCCTAAATCCTTTAGGTTTCCATATGGTGGGTTGGAGCTGTCACATGTGATCTCTGACCCATGTGTGCATGTAGAAACAGCTTGTTGCCTGTGGATCCCTGCACAAGTGGTGGCATGTGGGTCTACTCTGCCACGCGTGGGCACAGAGTGAGACTGGTTTTAAAAGGCAACAAACTCTACGCGTCATTACAGCAGCAGCAAAATTCTGCGACGGTACATCTACCTGAGATAACCCTTCCTGTTCCCCTTCCCTCCATAGTGCCATCCGTACTAGATCTGTGTGAAAACATTCCTCACAAATGTGTTGGGCTCTTTTTCTGGGGAAAAAAAATGCAGGTTTGTCCTGAGCTGATTCCAAACTGTGTTTCCCTAGGATGCATTGCTTTCATGAACTGACTTTCCAACATCCTCTTCTCCACTGTGTGCTAGGTACAACTGCAGACCTTTAAACCCATCAGGCAGTGTAGTGAATTTTGTCTGGTCAGCTTGAGGCAGCACCCTGTGTGAGTTCTGTGTCTCAGTGTGTTGCTGGAGTCATAATCAGGCCAGGAAGGAGCTGTATTAGAGGGACATTTAGTTTGAAACAATTTAAACCAGAACATTTCATGCTAATTCTGTAAAATTAAATGCTTTGATTTTGAGATCATCAAAAACTTTGTTTTGATCAAAAATATCAGCATTCCGAACTGGAATTTTGATTCCATGGGGAAAAAAAAGAAATTTCAATTTTTTCATGACCAGTTTACAATGCAAAAAAATCTTCAGGTCTCAAGAGATGAAGAAAATCTTTACCTATCTAAATTTTGCTCTGCATTACACAGTGAATCCCATAAAATTATCTACGGAACAGAACTAATTTCCTTCCCCACTTCTAACCAAAGTTCAGAAAAGGCTGCTATACTTCATGCCACTTGATCTGAAGCAGCCAGCACTGTGCTCTAAAGCATCAGAGGTTCAAAACCAAAATCTGAGTAAAAGAAATATCATCTTTTATACAGCTGTGCCTGTTCACCTAGCCATGCCACTGGTGGAGCAGACACCCACTGTTGGGGGTGAGGGCTTCTGTAACTCTGCCAACACTAAACCTGCCATGTGAAGGCAGAGGGACTTAGTCCAACAGACAGTTAGGGAGCCTGAACTAAGGAATGTGACCCCTTTACTGCTTCTCCTACACCTGAAACTTTTATGCAAAGTCTGATATATTTTTTTTTTAGGCTACACATGCAAAAATGCACACTACAACTTAGAGCTGGGTGACCCGAGCTGAAGTACAGTAATTTAAGAAAGAAGAATAACTCTAAAATGAGGGGAGAGACTGAAACTGTGAGACACTTCCTACTCCCATTGCTAAAAGACAAATGATTTCCAGACGGAGCTTTCTCTCAGATTATCTGCTGTGATAAACACTTTTCAGCAAAAAGGTAATGAGAAAAAGCAGTGCCTAACCCCAGGGAAAAGGAGAGAGACAACAGAGATCACATCATATTATCCCTATGCCACCAAATCAGCAATTGATGCTAACGACAAATGGACATGGGAGATAAAATCGCAGCCCTGCATTGAAGCCTTGCTCTGAGAAGCCTCTGCCTACCTCTGATGGAGACCTGGAATTCTGCTTTCTCTTTACACCGTAGCAATGTATTTGCAGCTTATCTCTCCCAGTAAAACGCTATTGAGCAGGACTGCGTGCAAGTGCTGTGTGGGGTGGGTGGCTGAACAGGTCTGCGTGTGGGAGAACATTTGTGTGCTTGCCTATGAGGGTATGAGCGCCCCAGGAGCATCTCTGTACCTGTGGGAGGCATAGGACTGGGTGTATCAACCGCTTCGCACCTGCTGCTCAGAGTTAATAGGATTAGTCTGAGGTTTTAAAAGAGCTGCTGTTAAAGGCTTTTTGTGTTAGCTAAACATGTGAGTTACACATGGTACCCCACTCTGCCTTGTAGGGGGTTTGCTGGAAGAAATCAGAACGACCACGTGTATTGAGGAGCTGCTACAGGGTATTATCTTCACCACCGATGGCATTATTCCTGCAAGTGAAGCAACCAAGGGGAACAGGAATTGGATATGGAGGTCACGGAGGGAAACAGCGTGAGGCACCGCTTACCTGCTGGGAGCAAATATTAAGGGATACTAGGGTTTGACTCATGAGGCTTTAAAGCAGTGCTCTGAAACCACCACACATCATCTATGCCTGGCAGGGACAGAGAGAGGGAGGGATGTAGGAATTAGGGGACAATCATAGGTGCATTCTGCCTGTTGCCCCAGAAGTCAAAGTTTCTAGAATAATTATGGGAATGACTGGACTGCCCAAGTGGATGTTGTGCAGGGGCTGGGGTGGACTGGGAGTTGTGCAGCCAAGGACAGCATACTGCACAGATGCAGCCAGGGCTGTCTCTCGATATGTACACTGTGCAAGATGTATCCTACTGCAATGTCTAAGCATCCTGAGGAAGGCTTCTCATGTGGGAGGGTTCCTCATGGTTAGCAGGATGCAAGAGAGGCAGCAGTGCTGGAAAGGGGGGCAAGGCTGAAGACAGCAGCCTTGCTCCTCCAAGCATGCAGCATGAGATCTTGGAGAGGCAGAACAAAGAAGGCAGATGCACCAGGTCGAGAAGCAATAGAAAAAAAGGGCAGCTGTAAAAATAACCCATAGTGTTTAATGTGTGAAGAGAGGTATGGATTTTCTCAGGTGCTCCTGCTGCATAGCAGGAGAGTGCCGTGGCTGGCAAGCGTGGGCAAAACAGCCTCCAAGAAGTGCTTGTGCTGTGCCGGGGCTCTAGTCCTGCTTTGACTGACTTGGAATTTTTCTGTCAGGCCTGCAGAGCCAAGGTCTGGGTGCAGACATTCATTCTGTGTATAGCACTGCCACATCTCCCCTGGCACGCTGTCTGGGTGGGCAGGTTATTGCAAAGGTGGGGCCACTATACTGTTAAGCCATTGCATGCCTGGCAAATTCATTTTGCTGTGACAAGTTCACCCATCCTGCCCTGACCTAACCCAAGCAGTAGCGTGCTGCTGTTTACATCCTGCACTTATGTAGGGAGGTTGAACCCGTTTCTACTGGCTAGCAGATGTCTCATTGGGGGGTTGTCACAGACAGCACTAGGAAAATAAAATAAGGCTTTTGTTCAGACCTTCTTCTGGTTCAGAAAAGTTCAGGAGGTTTCAAAATAATCTTCTTGCAGAAACCCTGAATCTCCCAACCAAGCTACCATTGGTTGGACATAAAGCCATAAATCAGGCTCTGACTCCTATTGAAAGCACTGGGGATATTTTCATCCCTGAATTTCCATTTTGTGCTAGAATCTAGGAGAGTTTTGCATGACAAGCCTGCATAATGCTGTGGAAAGGCAGGATACGCTCAACAGCATGCTCCAGACGAACGCCCCTGAGATGTTCTAAGTCAGCAGACCAGAACCAGCTCAAGGTTTGTTCACTGCTTAGATGATGTGGAGTGGTCTGGGGGACAGACTTACCCTGGAGTAGCTGCAGGCTGTTTCCTCCACCCTTTGCTTCTGCCTTGCTGATTCCATTTGGCCCCTGCTCAGGTTGTGAACTGCCCCAAACAGCATTTATCGCGTTTCCTCTTGCACCCCCCCCGTCCTCAAGGTAAGGCATGTGTAGGCACAGGTAAATGAGAAAAGAATGAGAGGTGTGCCTTCCCAGAGCTGTTTGGGTGTCCTTGAATATGGAAAGGTTTGAGGATTTTAAGCAATTCTTGTCCCTTGTGCTGCCCTTTCTGCCATCCTGGAGCAGCTGTTGGTGGGATCACTGGGAAGAGGAACTGGACGGTAGATTGGAAGTTAGACTATACTTTTCACCCTGTGTAGTTAGTGGAGACAAACACACACATTTCTGGGATATGTTTATTTTTAAACTCGGTCTCCTGGAAAGGAACATGGGAAACCCTATGTTTAGGTGGCTGCTTACAGCCAGGCCAATGAAAATGCTCTGGGAAAACTCACCTCTTCCTACAGCTCACCAGGATCCCCCTTTATCTCTTTACCTTATCCACTGCATTTACCGATCAGTGCAATTCCACAGCCTACTGAGGACTGCTTTGTATGTCCTCCCTTTTCAGTTTGCTGCAAACATCTAGAGTTTGGCAGCAAAGTTGTTAATCTGCAGAGAGCCTTTGCTTAACACAGAAAAGTAGAAGAAACAGACGTGCATGAAAATAGAGGTACATGTATCTGAATGCACGGTCCTAGCCACAAAAAGTTTTTTAAATGGCTGCACTGACCCAGCTGGTGTGGGTTTGGATCTATAATTGCAATTGTTCTCATGACACTTCTGCTTTCCAAAAGCTTTCTGGCAGAGACAACTTACTTGGCATGAGCAACAGTATGAAATGAAGGCAAGTGAAGAATATGGGCACATGAAGAAGGCTGGGTTGATCTTATTCAGATAGAAGTTTTCAGGTACTGTTTTCTACTGTTTTTCCTTCTCTGTAACTAGAACTGAAGCAACACAAGCAGCAACTGCAGTAACTGGTAGAGGAAAAAAGCTGTCCTGCAGTTAATACATGAGCTTAGGTTTTAAGAGAACCCAGCTCGTGTCCTGCTCCTCCTGTAAACTGGTGTATATCTGCCTTGAAAAAGAAGAGAAATCCTGTGCCTTCACTTCAGAGTCTTGATTTGAGCATATTATGCCATGTGACTTGGAGCACGTGTGCCATTCTGGCTGATACTAAAGCAGCACCTATAGCCTGGTGTCTCCACTCTAAGTGTACAGGTGGTATTAGCACAGGGCATGACTTTGTGTGGCCCTGCCACTTATGAAAGGCAGGGATCAGCGCATGTCTAGAGGAACTGTGAAGGGACTTTTGTCTAGGAGGGTGGGTGGTATGGCGATGTGGAGGCTAGCTCAGTAATGAAAAGGTAGATAATTATATAAACAGGAGATGGGTGTTCAGGAGGCAGATCTGCATATTTGATCTTAGTCTTTCGACTGTCATTTTGAGAGTGATTCCTGTGGTGTGGAACATGAGAGGGTTTCTCATTGTGTGAAACCCCCCCATCCAAGCAGTGGAATATGCAGACAGGTGAAGTTCCTGTACAGCTGAATTCCCTTCTCAGGATTCATGCCATCCAGGTCTACCCACTTAGATCAATTCAGGCAAAGGATGATAGACCTGAAAAGCAAGGAGGTTCCCTCCCTCTGCAAAATCCCCATTTTGCAGGGACACAATTTGTTTCTGCTGTAGGTCTTTTAACACCATCATGGGTCAGTCAGGTTCTAATTGTCTTTAATTAGCACCTTACATAAGAGATGTCAATATCTTTCTCCTCTTTGGAAAATATTGAGAGAAACCACCTCCTATCTGATCCAGCTGATGGCTTTCTCATCAACAGGGCAAAGACATCTGCCCACACATAGAGGCTGTTTTTTGGTTGAGGAAGTCAGGTTTGATCTCTTGAGTCAAATGATCCCTTCCAGGAAAGTTCAGTAAAACAGAATTCCACTGTATTATAAAGTTGTAAGTCACAGCAGGAGGAGAGACAAGTATAGATGAGTCACACATCAATGATTCCCTTTTCTCCTGAATGAAGCTCTCTGAATGTATTAGAAATTATTGAGAGTCTCCAACTTTGAGCAAGAACCATCTTGTTCCTTTAATTACCCTTAGTTTTCAGTTGTCTGCTCTGTGGTGGGTGTTTGTGTGTACAGTGCTTTACATGCTGGATAAAGATGTACAAAGTAACCCTTATGCCTACTGACTTCTGTTGGATTGGTTTTTCTCTAAGAGCTGATTGCAAAAATAGGGATTTTTTTTTAATTATTTTTTTTGCCAGTGATAAAGCATAGTTTTCTGAGGAGGAAAGAAATATTTGGTCCAAAACTCAGGATAGTTTGATACTACAGTGCTGTTGTAGTATCAAGAAAGTTGTTGTTTGGGTGTCAACGAAGTTGGGTTCCTAAAATCCACTCTGATCATGGGGTTTTTTTGCAAGCTGGCAGCATACCTCCTTGTCACCGAAAATCCGGGAATAAAACCTCGCAACACCAATGTAGTGTTAAAAGGCAGGCATTCTTTATTGCGGCGCCGGATGCACGGGGGATAATTCCACCGAACGTGCATACCCCATATCCTTTTTGTGCAGTTTATATAGATCAAAATATACATATTCATCTGATTACCTAAGCCCTATCTTTCATAGTCAAATCAGTCCATTTTCATACACTCCTC
>Ga0065711_1001744_pt1 | contig 59338 bp, 36 predicted proteins | sample Hoacrofraction12_FD_59098 | JGI IMG/M metagenome (GOLD analysis project Ga0065711, IMG submission 59098) | Hoatzin crop microbial communities from Cojedes, Venezuela - Epithelial fraction 12 v2 (version 2) | ecosystem: Host-associated > Birds > Digestive system > Esophagus > Crop | place... | reverse complement strand
AAGAGCAAATGGGCACAAATTAAAATGCATGAAATTGCATCTCCAGCGTGAGGGCGGTCAAACAGTGGACCAGATTGCCCAGAGAGGTTCTGCAGTCTCCATCCCTGCAGATACTCAAAACGCAACTGGACTAGGCCCTCAGCAACCAGCTGAAGTAGATGCTGCCGGGGCAGTTGGCTTGGACTGAATGATCTGAGGAGGTCTCCTCCAACCCCAACAATTCCGAGGTTCTGTGTACGCGTAAGGGCAATACCTGCCATAAAAAAATGGGACGTGAAATGTTCTGTGACGAAAAGGATTTACGCGGAGATTGCTTTTCATTCCTGTCTCTGGCTGAGCCTTACTGAAGGCAAGGTGAGCAACATCCACTGCTCTTCCCTTCTCCACTCTTCTTTGATTTCAGAGGCCAGAACTGATTACAGAGGAAATCTGAGCAGCCTACAGAGACTGGGAGCAAACCCCAGTGATCACGGATCTGCCGTCTGGCTAAGGAGCTAAGTATGCATCTGGAGTCCTTGGGTAGCAGCTGGGTCTAGGGTGACCTAAGATGGCCTAACTGTTGTGAGAAATTTTTGTAGTGTACTGATTTTGTGTAGGCTACATATACAGAACATCTTCGCTCACGGTGTGTTCTTGTTATTATTTTTGACAATTTCAAGATCTGTATCCCATTACTGGTATATTTCTACCATCCTAATGAATACCTTATGAATAAGCCATCTTCTCTGCAATGAGTTAATTCCATTATTTCTATTAACCCAATTTCAGACAATTATTTAATTTCTATACAATTCTTTGTATTTGAAGGCTTACTTATTTTTGCCTGCTTGAATATGGCCATATTTCTGATAACCATGCTGAAAATTTTGAAGTGTGAACAGTTCTTTCTCTCAGCCAAAGGGATCTTGCACTAGTTCTGACATATACTTGACTAGTAATAACACGTCACAAGTTATAGGCATCCAGTCAGTCTTCTGAAAGGAAGTATCTTGAAGTTCAAGATAAATTTCTCATATCTTCCCTGAGAACTTATTTATAGCTATCTAATTTTTTCCTGTGTCTTCTATATGTCAAATGCTGTAGTAACATTCCCATGTGTTTTTTTGTAACTCCCATTGATTTATGAAGATCAGGCCTGTTGCTGACTCATTTCAACCTCTGTTCAATAGCACATCATAGATGTATTTTTGTGAGTTTTCACCTTGACTCCTCAAAAATGCTAATAACACATATTGCAGGGTGTACTTGCTTTTGCTGATTCATTTCCACACCTTTTGTATCTTCTGGGTTTTGGGTGAGAGTTTTTCTTCCTATCAGCTTGATGGAAATGGAAGTCATTCCAGACATGGACAAAAGCGTATTTGTCTAATGTTATTTTTTCCCTATGGAACATTTGCTTATGCCAAATATTTTAGCTCATAGTGAGTTCTTCAGTGCTTGCCTTAATAATTCATGGATATCAGTACCATCACAAATAACCCTTCTCACTATTCTGTATTTGAAAACATGTCCATAGCTGGGTGAGGCCTTTACAGACACCAGGAAACGAATAAAGCATTCAAGTCTTTTTTGACATGGAGTGAGAGCTGCAGAATATGCCACAGTGCTGTTTAAAAGATATATGCGTTTTACAGGAACTCTCTGGGTGGTATGTTTGCATTGGGCAGATTTTAAAAAATAGCTCAAAACCTCATGGGAAATTATAATACAAACTTTGTATCATTGTTTTCTTAACTGTTGTCTTAAGGAGAAGCATAGGGCCAGGATAACTGGAAGTATGCAAGATCTTAATCAAATGCAGAAGTCTAAACCTCAGCTGGTCATCCTCAGTTCCTCGTCTAGTCAGTGGTGAAAAGGCATCTCTAATGGGTTTCTTATGTGATCTAGCTTAGGCACCTGCTTTTACGTTAAAGCAATTGCTTTAATTAATTGAAGTTTACTGCATCACAACAGCTTTTTTGGATAGAAAAATATTTTTATTCCTAATTGAGGATTTTTAATTTGACCTAGGAACAAGAACACCTTTAAAGGCTTTTCTGAAACAAAACACCATGTCCTCCCTGTTTTGCTGATTATGTGATCGTGGGTTGACTTTTCCTTTTGGGAAGCTGAAGAGAAAGGAAAGAATTGCTGTCAGTGTTCATCACTGAAAAGTTCTCAACATTTACCTTAATGGCTCCTCAAACATTTCTCTCCCAACCTCATATGTAATTCTAACAGTGTCCAATGAGGCACATTAGGAACATGTCTTTAAGTACAACAATTAAAAAACTTTTAAAGATATTTCATCTGTTGAAGCCCAAGGCACACAGCAGCATCTGTATAGAGCTGCGTATATATACACTGCTTGTCCAGTGTAGATGTATTTTTATGCAGCTGCCAGTAACAAGCAGTGAAATCTCTAAAGCACCATTAGAGACCTTCTGGTTGAAGTTAGTATTCTGCCTTTTTCTTGAATGTCCCCAGCTGCAACAGTTACAAACTTTGGCTTGTTCTGAAAACTGAACTTACTTTCCAGAAGATTTTCCAGGGAGGATATTCCAGATGCTGAGACCAACAAGTGCTTTTTTACAGCATGAGACATCACCTTCTGTGAAGGTAAAGAGAGTCTGCCTCTTGCCATCCTTCAATAAACCATACGATGGTGAAAAAACAGGACCAGCATTAACTTCCAGGCTCATGGATACTGTTTCCTACACTTATTTGCTATAGTGTGGAACTGAATTAAACAGTCTCTAAATATAGCATTGAAAGCACAGTGTGACACATGTCCACTCTGGAGCGCAGTAGCAAAGACCATGTCCTGATCTTCTGGCCAAGATAGAAAATGTTTTTGAAAGACATGGAAGAGAAAGGAAGAGGAGGTTAAGATGATCTCTTTTCATAGAATTTAGGAAAAAAAGAAAACTAAGGGAGAGGTGCAGAACACTGAAATCTTTGAAGGCGTGGAAACTTGGTTATACCATGGAAAACCACTAAACTGCCAGTCTACGGGTTTTCCATACATGCTGGTAGGTTATGAGAGAGACCAGAATTTGAAAACCATGAAAAATTTTTAAATCCTCCTACTAATAATAGTAGACCAAAAATAACATCTGACTGGTTATGACAAATTATGCACAGTGAGAACTGATCGCTTTCCTTAAATATATAAGAGGGATCCTGTGAGCAAAAAATATTTCAGGAGCACCAGGCCTTACAACCAACCAAAGCCTGGACAGGGAAACACGACAGTGATTGAGACAATTCCAGGGAAAGGATGCTATCTGGTCACATCAGGGTGTGAAAAACATATTCTCTTGCTCTAGTGTGCAGACTGTCTGCAGATAGGATGCAAAACTCCTTGGGCTCAGCTAAAACTAGGCAGAGGAATAAAGGCTGCAGTACATGATTGTTTTCAAGGAGTGTAAGATAAGTGATACGTGACTGTTTCAAATGGGATAGTTGTAGGGTAATTTGGAGGTGCAGAATCTTGGTAGGGCATTCACTAATCATATCAGCAATATCTTATCAGGCTGAGATTTCCTATGGAACCAGATCAGAACCACATAACTTGGATATGGAAGTCGCAGAACTGGGACCAATGAGCAAAAAGTAATTCAGAGTGGATTATTTCCTTGGAATGAGTTTGAGAAGAGAAAGGGAGATAGAATGGCTACAAAAAGGTGGATTCAGAAGTAGAAAAAAAATGGGGAGTGATGTATGAAATCAGGTAAGGAGAAAAGATGAAACCTTGCAACCCTAGGAGTGCAGATGCCTATGGATGGTAATGAAGCTGACTGCAGATCCAGGAAACTGAAGGGAAACCCATTGGTCAACCCAATAGAGTCTTTCTCATAAGAAAGGAGGGCGGATTGTCTATATGCTTGTATGTCTCTATTACTGAGATGAAGGCAACTTTCCTTTTAGTTTTCTGTCAGGATGCTTACCTTTCAGAGTATGTAGGAGGAACTGTACCTACATTCTGTGGCACACCACTGCTGTGGATGTGTGGGAAGAGAACATCAAATAAACAATTGCATGGACGGAGGAGTGATTTTGACCTTGAGCAGGCAGTGTGTTTGACTTCAACTAGATGTTCTTCTGTTGACACTGTGTTTCTGATTCAAACGTTTCTGGTTCTTGCATTGTGGTCACAGGACTTTCCAAAGAGCAGTATTTTAGGCAAAAACTCTTAAGATTAATTTTTTTCACCTTGAGAATGGAAGGACTGTATGTATCTGCTGCTCCCAGGACCAAACATGGTGCTGACTGCTTTTTCAAGCAAGAATTTCTGTGCTTTCCAAGGCTTGAAAATATCCATAGTAATATTATGAATATATGATGGGCTAATCATGCAAGACAATAACAGGTCTATGAATAGTGGGAACCCTTCACAGGTGGTTATGACATAGGATATAAACATAGGAATCCTAGCAAATGCTAAGAATATCTTTAAGTAGAATCTATACTGTCAATACGTTCAGTGATCTCAAAGCTATCAAAAGAAAATACCAGGAAAATCAATAAAATAAGAGTGGAATGGAACAGAAACAATGGCTGAGGGAAAAAAAAAAAAGGTAAAATTCATCGAACTGTGAAAATAATGCAGTCACAGCAAATGCCCTACAATGTCATGTGACTGAGACAAACGGGCAACACAGGACTCACTACAGTCTACGTGTTCCTTTATCAGGAGCATAAGAAGCACAGAACGAAAGCACTTCACCTGTCTACTGCTAGTATTAAAAATGCTTTGAGAGCTAGAGGCATGTATCCTGAAAAAGTATGTGAAAATCTATATGCCTTTTAATTTCTACTCAGAAGCAGAATTGTGTGGTTAGAAGTTAGGCAGTCGCTGGTCAAAATAAGGAGCTATGCTGTGGACAACAGTGTGCCCATGCCTAGGGGGTTCACCACCTGCAGAAATTATAGCTGTAAAGCTAAGATCATCTATTTGGGGCAGACATGGATTTGAAATCTTGGTTTCTTGTTCCTGGATGAATGCTTTAACCACCAATGCCCTAATCATTGCTTTCTATATAGTGTGTTAAACTCTTGTTTCCTCCAAGAAACAAACAAAACCACAAACAAAACATAGCAGAACACCCACCCAGCCCCTCCCCCCAATGCTATGTCCAGCACGTCTGAACAATGTGAATTGTAAGTAATATAAATGTATGTAAGTGCACGTTCATGCTCTCAGACAGCCTCCTGGGTTGAGCACTGCAGGGAATTAAGCCCTAGATCTCCATCAGATTTCAGGTTTGGACACGCACTGTTCAGCTCTGGTGTCATCTGGGACAGTTCCTGGATCTCAGCTCTGGACAAAGGGGTTGAGAATGTAGAGACTTTCAGAGATAGCTGAGAGTGAGGGCCTCACTTCCGTTCAAGTCTCCCTGTAGATGACTTAACACTTTTTATGGGATCTACTGTCTGAAACGATTCGTAATTCTTCTCATTTCTCTGGTGTTTCCAATGGTGCTCTCTAGGTGGCAGCGCAGAATGCATTTCTCTGGTACTTCACCTGAACTGCTAGATGTGTGTGTTTGGAAAGATTTGGGTGTTTCTGTTATCGCAGCCACTGTATGTCTGTCTTTCCCCAGATGACCCAGGGAGTCTTCCTTTACAATTGTTCATTATTATTAATGGCACGTTCGCATTTTATTATTACAATCTTACACATTGTTGATTGTCTCGTTCTTTCAATTTACTTTTTCCTATTCATTTGGGAACAAAGCAAACAAATCACTTGGAACTCCTATAAATCCTCTCTCTGTAGTGTATGGGGTTTATTGATGTTTCACCTTCACAAAAAAATCTTTCCACAACCCTGAATAAATTAAATGAGGAACACACCCTCTTCCGTAAACGGAACAAACCATCTTAGTTACTGATACAGGAAAGCGTATCTGTTTATTTAAAGCTGATGCTCTGAAAGTAAGTAAAGATAGATGGGGCTTTAAGGGTGATGGAAAATCAGACTTCATTTCTGCTTCTGCAGATAGTGGCATGACTTCTCGTATCATTTGACTTAATGTTTTTACGTTCTCCTGTGGAAACTGATGTAAATTTCAGGACACCATGACCATGTTGCATTGGAAAACAGGTATTTATTCATATCTGTCATTCACTATAGTCTTTTTAGCTAGAAGTGCACACAATGTTTCAAACATCGGCACGTTATACAATTCTGTGGTTTGGAAATCTTAAACTGTGGGTTCTTTGGCAGGCAAATTCAGCTTTCACAGGCAGGAATACGCATCTTAATTACCAATGTCATTAACTTCTAGAGCAAGTTAAGTTTGCAAACTACGTCTGCAATTCGCCTCTTATGCACTCTTGAATGATCTACTAGCCTTTCCCACTCACTGAAAGCTAACACTGTCCTGGTACCTGCAGATCTAACCATGAAATCTTTGTTTCTTGTTACAACACTCCAATATCAATGACTCTTTTATCATTTGTAGACTCACCATTCTCTCATGGAGGCAAAAATTAGAACACAGAATTTAGATGACCAGTAACACAGCACGAACAAGAATACTGAATCTGGTTGTCAAAACTTACAATCTTAAGTCTGTGATACATTTCTTTGAAACAGCAAAGTAGGAATGATTTATGGTAAACCATCCTTTTCCCTAGAATCCCAAAGGACAACCCATAACTGATTTTCAGGTTAACAGGTAATGTCTCTTTGCAGGAAATGTAAAAGTTAGACCACCTTCCTAAAGCTGACATGGTCCTGAAACTGCTGGAAAGAAGTGCATCTGCCTTGCAGATACTGAGAATGGAAAGCAGCCAGCGGCACCTGGAAGAATATTACATCAGCCTGGTCTGTGTTCCAGCACTTAGCTGCCCACAGCAGCTCAGTGTGACGCACTGGGTCCCAAGCCAGCTTGCTCAAAGACCTTTTGCTGACAAATGCATACATCATTCATGTTGTTGAACAGTGATTATTTCAAGTGGCAACTTCTTTAAGGTACCTTTTCCTTGTTTTTGAAGACCAGTTGTTAGCATGGAATTTATACAAATGTTTTTATGTGTAAAGTTAGTTGAAGACCAATAACAAGAAATGGAGGCAGTTCTATGACCCACTGCAACCAAGATAGAAGACGGCAAGGCAGAAAGCTAGTTGTTTCTTTGTACAGTTGAATTGATACTGCACTAAGAGCTTTTGCATGACTGTTCAGCCTGGTGGACTAGATAGGTCAGGCATGTGAATCACACTGTAGATGCTATATTTACTTTTAAAGTATCTCTGTCACATGGCTATACATAGCTTTTCTCATTCAGGGCAAGCAGCCTCAGCAAATGCAATGCTCTATGAAATTGCTAAAGGACATTGATTACACGTATAACACAAAAATTTACAAAAATACAAAAGAATGCTTTATCTGTACCTGGAGTCTGCATAGCCATAGTAAGTCATTCTATTTTCTCTATCTTGTAGAACAGAAAAAACTTCTACTATGTGTTTTATCTGAAATTAGGATTAAAAGCTTTTAATCTGTTTTCCTATAATAGCAACGTAATTAAAAGTTCAGTGTTATATTTTAGCCTATGTTTTGCCTCAAGGCAATATATGTACTAAAATTCTATTGTGTTTTTGCCAACATGGAGTAAGTTTGAATAAAAGGAATCCAAATTTGGTTAGTCCATGCAATGGTGAGGAAAACAGACAAACAAACAATATTACCCTGTTTATTAAATAATAATACTAAGCCATTGATTGAAAAAGAAGCTTCCCACTGCTTCAAGCCTTTGGCATGCTGATTGCTGGATTTTCTATATATGAAAATGTTGCTTTATTAGACAAGAATAATTTGAAAAATAATTAATGCATATTATTATTACTATTACTCTCATACGGTGTTTTTTTTTCCTACAGAGATGGGTATTCTTGCCATACTTGCTCTACCATTGCTTCTTGTAGGGATCAGTGGAATTATTTATATTTACCAGTCAGTTAGGTGGCTATTGTCCAAGTCAGCTGTGCAAAACAAGGTGGTGGTGATCACGGATGCCACCTCTGGACTGGGCAAGGGTGAGTTGTCTCTTTTCTTCTCAGTTTCAGAGAAGTTTCAGAAGAGCCACCCTTTAGGTGATAAAATGTGCATATATTACGTTGTATATATTCATAACTGCCTGGATAAAGTAGAATTTAAGAAATACATTTTTAAAAAAATGCTATGATTTTTAGACGTACATTTTTAGTCTCAGCCACAGAAACTACTGAAGCTTTTAGGAACTGAGAGCTTTTTATTTATTTAATACAATAGAGTGAGAGGTTTTTAAAGCACAAGAAGAGTGTTATTTTTAGCATGTTACTACTCCAAGATCTTGTTACATAGCCTGTCACTGCAGGGTAGCAGCAAATCAGCATAACCAGGTGTCACCTTACACTTCACATGTTCCTTTGCAACTCCCTGTAAACAACAGGGCTCACGCCTGTGTCCCTGTTCGTATGTCTGCCACCATGATCACCCATGTCACTCCTCTTCCTTTGACATCCTCCAATACCTCTAACTGGTCTGCCTGGCTACGCATAATGGTGGGTTCAGTGGAGGGAAGGAAAGGGTATGTGATAATTTATCTGTTTACATAAGATGATTGCCTGGGTGGCCAGCCATTGAGCATATACTTCTTCTTGGCTCACATTTCCTGCCTACATGGCGCTGTCAGATTAAAGGTACTGGCTCATACATTGCTTATGTACAGTCCTGCTCTAGGCATCACGTGAGGGGCAGTAGATGAAAATGCCTGATAAGCCAAACATAGCTTGAGGCTATATTTTGGCGTTTTCAGTCGAGACTTACTGTATGTTGGAAACCTTGCACTCCCAAGAAGAAAATAGATGGGGAAAGGGAATGCTTTTGCAGAATTATTCCTTAGCAGAACAGAGCAGAAACTTGCAACAGAAATACACAGTATGTTGGCTAGGAGTGCTCTTTATCAGAGCCTGTTCGGACAAGATATGAAATAATTCCAACCTCCACATCCTACCTGGTGCTTCCCTTTCCCTGACACACTTCAGTTTCAGTTGAAGGTAATATGCATTTTTTTCTGATGATTTGTGATATTTCAGTATTTTGGTTTGGAAAGACACGACTTAGAGTTCTCCACCTGGGATTGGGTGTCTTGTAGAATCACAGGATGCCTGGAGGCTTCTAGACAAAAGTCCTGCTTGGAGCAGGAACATTGCCAGTGTCAGATTCGGTTGGGTGTGGCTTTAAGCCAAATCTTGGAAACCTCCAAGGATAAAGAACATTTATTGAATGTTTCCCCAGGTATCTTGCTCCAGCACTCCATGACCCTGGAGAAAGATTCTCCTAAGTTTAATTTCCTTATTAACCTTTCTTCTTCTTTTTTTTTTTGTTTTAATGGCTAATTGCTGTCTGTCTCTTGAGGGTACAAAGGCAATTGCCTCCCCACTCCCTGAACCCTTTTTCACATAGATGAAAAAGGAGGTAACTGAAAGCAATTTTATTTTAATATCCTAAACATATCTACTGCCAGTATCCCATAGGGTGATACTGAGAAGTCATTTTCAGGCTTGAATGATTCCAAATCATGCAGAGTTTACCGTGTAGTCCACTCATGCATATGCAATGGCCATTTGTCCAGAGCTTTAAAATACCAGCTATCTGGGCAGCTGCTGCGTATTTGAGCTCTTAGGCAAGAGCCAAATTCCTTTTCTCCCATGCCAGAATTTCCGGACTAAAGACAACATTCATCAAAGTTAAAAGAGAGAAACAAAAACTATGATGATTGAAGATGTTTACAATGGTTTATGGTTGTTATTTAAACCTGATTCCTGTTTCTTCTCAGTGCTGTAACTCAGAGAAGTTGAGGATAGTTCTAGAGCAGAACATCATTGATTTCCCTTTTTCCCTTTTATTGCTGTTGACACAGTAGTCACATTTTATTCACAAGGTTGCCCCAAGTGTTATGTTTACAGGAAAAATATTGGTGTAGTTGTCCTTGTACTGGCAATAATCTTTTGGGCTTTAAATTAAAAATCCTTCTATGCTAGATAAAAAGAAAATGAAAGACATTCATAAAATCACTCTTATAAATAATGAAAAAGATTACATAAATAAACGTCTCCAGCTGCATAGGTTTACAAAAATAGAAGAGTGAATACAGAAGTGCTTCCATGAGGATATGAAAAGACTAAAATGGGCATTTAAGAAATCTGAGATGGGCATATTAGCATACCTGGATCTACCTGTGGGTACTGAAATCTGAAGATAATGTGTTTTGGTGGTGTTGTAGTTTAACCCGGCAGCTGGCAACTCAGCACTAGACAGACGCCCACTCACCCCTCCCCTTCTGCCCCAGCAGGGTGAGGAGGAGAAATCAACAAAAGGGGAAACTCTTAGGTTGCTATAAAGACACTTTAATATTGACAACAAATTGAATACTAATAATACTACTAATACAACTATTAATAATGATAACAACAATGATAACAATGCATATGCAAAGTATACTATGTGCAACACAATTTTTTTCATCACCCGATGACCGATTCGCAGCCAGTCCCAAGGAGTAATCTTAGAACCCTGAAATGCTGAATTTCCAAAAAAAATTAAAACTTCTGGGCAAGAGAGGATTCAAACTCACAAAAATGATGTGAGCCAAGTACTCTCTGCCCCTTGGCCAACCCCATTCATAAACTGAGCATGACGCCTGTAGTATGGAATACTTCCATTGGCCAGCTTGGCTATCTGTCTGGCTATGCTCCATCCCAGCTCCTGCACACCTGCTCATTAGCTGACTATGAGAAACTGGAAAAAGCCCTTGCAGCAACAACTGAAAACATCAGTGTTACCAACATTCTTCTTCTACTAAATCCAAAACACAGCAGATACTGGGAGGAAAATTAACTCTGTCCCAGCTGAAACCAGGACAGGAGGACAGACAGCTATAGTACTAGGGTCATACTTCTGCACATTCAACAAAGGCCATATGAGCTAAGACAAATCAAACAGGCTCAAAAGGCATAAGAGTAGTTGTAAGACCATATTCTTGTTTTTCCCATGCTAAATATGTAACTTTCGTGAGGTGTGATAATGGTTAACAGTGAGTTCCTCTTGTTATGTGAGTCTCCACTTTCATAAAAGCACAATCATAGTTCACTTGCATAAGAAAGGGAGAATAATCCTCCCCAGAGATCTAGCTTAAACTAGGATGAACCTCTAGCTCTGAATATCCTTGAATAGATGGAAAAAACACAGTGCCAGCCCAGCATACCCAGAAACTTCTCAGTGGCCTTCTCATGAAGGCTTCAGGGGATGTAGCTGAACAAGAGGTAGCTCAAGCTGGTCCCTGATGCCTCTGCTGACTATGGGGAAGGTCTAATACTGAGGAGATAAAGGTCTTGGGATGGATTACATATGGAGGGAAGGGTCTGTAGAAGAAAGGCCTCTCTCATTGGTGCTCCATCTGTGGGCCAGTGGGTGGTAAGTTTCTCTGTATTGTTCTTTCTCAAAGTTGTAGATGAGTTTCACATTGACAAGAGCTTCAAGAAGGTAGCATACAGAGCTAGTTTTACTGTCTACTGAGGTTGGCTGGATTCTTCTTTATACTGCAGTAGATGTGAAGGTTTGCAAAAGATGCAGTTTGTTTTGTAACAACCATAAGCTCATTTTTTTATATGTATTTTTATTTATAGCAAGTGTGTCTGTAGGTGGAGAGAGTTAAGGAAGAAAGACAATCAGAACAATTTTTCTAACTCAAACCTGTCGTTCATTAACTGGCATGTTCTTTTCTTAATTAAAATTTTATTAAATTCCATGACTAAACAATACTATTGTGCTGTACAATTAATAGTGCATTATAACATTACATTAAATTTTAATTTATTACTCACATATATATTAGTGATTTCTTTTTTCTCATATATATTTATTTACGCTTTCAAAATTAATGAATTTTAAAGCATAAATTCATCATCATTACCAAAACCAGCATCCCATTTCAAGCAAAATAAACAAAATCAAATTGTTATTATTGCTATTATTTCTTTTGAACATATTTCTCTCCTAGAATGTTCTCGGGTATTTCACACAGGAGGAGCAAGGCTTGTGTTGTGTGGCAGGACATGGGAAAAGTTAGAAGCTTTGTATGATGCTTTAATTAGTGTGGCAGACCCCAGTATGGTAAGTATTTCCTCACTCTGCTTTGAAAATTCACAACTTAGGTTAAATACCTTGTTCAGGTATAATGCATTTTTAAATCCAGTAAAGCATGGTACATTAAACATGACTCACTGTTAATGGTGATTTTGGTCATCCAGGTAACACACCCAACACAGTCCACAGAGAGAGAGAGAGAGAGAGAGAGAGAGAGAGAGAGACAGAAACACTGCTCAGGGTCTTCAGAATATGATGACAAAAGTATAGGTCAGAAATCCTGCTCTCTCGAGCTAATTCAAGGCAATTACTGTAAAGCAACCGAGTAGTCCTGCATTTTGAACGTCGCCAACTAGAAATGCTGGGCAGAGGATTTTGCCTGTTAATTTGGATGAAAGAGATTGAAGGTGCTTCGTTTGATCAGAGGAACTACCATACATTATTCACATAATTAGAGTGCTCAAGGACTGGGAGATGGGTCTAAAGATTGAATTAATTTTGAGTTTCTCCACTACTCTGGGAGAAGTCCCACCTAGAAAGGCATGGGAGCATATGAATGAGTGCCCTTTTCTTATCACCACTGGGTCACCAAGCAAGTAGACATGCAAGGCTGCCTCTGCTGCCAGTTCTTTGGAAGGTATTTCCTTGATGCTCATGGGAAAGCTTTCCTTCTGTGACCAACAGATAGTTGACTCATTTCAGGGCACAGGTGTTACTGAAGACATCATACAAATTCTATAGCCATTGCTCACCAGACCAACAAATATTTGTGTTTGACCCTTTTTTTGCAATAAGCTTCATTCATCTGCATAAATAACCATACAAGTAGTGTGTTCATGTCAGTCTGCACAGACTCAACTAGGAAAAAAGTATTAAGTTTGACTAAGGGACCTGCATTATGTTGTTGTAGTAATATAGTAAGAGAACATACTCAAGAGTTCATTCCTGTATTCCATAGCTGATAAAATCTGCATCTTTGCAGAAATTGTACAAATGTAAACTCTATTTGGATAACCTACAGCTGAACAAACCATTCCTACCTTCCAGCTTCCCTCCATGTATATGTAAATTATCTATCAAAGCACTATTTCCTAGACTCTGTGTTCAGCAAAGCTCTACAGAGGGCTGCTTACAGAAAGACCGTAACTTGGAGTGGTAGAAGTCACCCCCTGTGTCTATCATCTGTTTCCACTGATTATAAGAGAGGCAAAACGCAATAGGGTAGAGCTAGTTCAGCTTACCCTTCCCATGGTGTTCGGCTTCATCTGAATTTCAGAATCCATAATTACCCATTGCTGAACTATCTTCTCTTTAGAGGCTAACAGTTTTGTGAGGATGGTAAAAGCACTTTCTTCAGATAGTAAGGTAAATTAATTTACAAGATACATAAACAGAAATGCACTTTTACATAGCAGGTATTCTTAAAAAAAGTCTTTTATTTCCTAGACATATACACCAAAGCTCATACTTCTGGATATCTCAGACATAAACTGCATTCAAGATGTAGCTAAGGAAATTCTGAATTGCTATGGCTGTGTGGATATACTGATCAACAATGCAAGTATGAAGGTGAAGGGAGCAGTGCAGAGCATTTCATTGGAACTTGATAAAAAGATAATGGATGCCAACTATTTTGGACCTATAACATTAACCAAAGGTATTTTATTTTTTTTTCCTTTTGTTGTTGCCACTTAAAGCTTGAGATCTGAGTAAGTGGCATTACCCTGTTTAGTTTGCACTTATTTTTGGCTTCTTCACTATGATCAAAAACAATTCTGCAAAAATCAATGAACTGAAACTGAGGTGAAGAAGATCAACATGAGTGTGCCGGGGTTTGAAAATAGATTGGTCAAGAAACATATAAGCATTTTTAAAAATGTCTGCTTATTGTATTTACATATGGTGACACCTTTATTTATGTGCTTGCTGCCTTTGTTACAAAGGCAATGGTTTTCAAAACTCCTGCAAGGATACAGACAGGCTGACAATTAAATGTGATAATAGTGCAGCCAGATCTTCGTGTAGAACCCAAGTGAAGTCTAGCAGGCTCAATTTCCAGCTACTGGATTTTGTGATAGTTTTGACTGCAGTATTGAGGCAACCTTCTTTAAAGTTGTGCTATCTACACTTCAGCTGTCATTTTTTTTCACTAAATACATCGAGGTCTTCAACTTACATGGCTCTTTCTTTTATTTCTGTTTTTTCAGCCATTCTTCCCAACATGATCTCAAGAAGAACTGGCCAAATTGTTCTAGTTAATAGTATCCAGGGAAAAATAGGAATCCCATTTCGTGCAGCTTGTAAGTTATACATGGCAAAAATGCATGACACTGATAAAAGGTTACGAAGTGTCCTAATTTGCATCCTAATTCAGCAAACTATGAATATAGTATTTTGCTGAAAATTTTTCAAATAAGTGGAACTGAAGAAGAAATAATTAAAATATTGTCTTTGAAGTAGAACTACTGCCTAAGGTACTTGAGACAAGAGGATATCACATAGGGCAGTAAGGGGTTTTTATGATCTTAGGAGACATTCAGGAAACAGCAAACTTTTAGGTCTGACATCTGTACTGGGCATATTATTAGAAACCATAAAGACACCAGGTACTGCTAGGCACTTAATGGATTTATGTGCAGGAGTTTATAACTAGATGTAGTAATTGTAATTCTGCATGGCTTTCTGAAAATTTTTGAGGTCTTTCATCCAAAGCTCCTAATGAAACTAAGCTGTCCTGAATTATGAAGGTCTTTGCATTAATAAAGTGCAAAGTTAGTGGACAGAAAATACAGGATAGATGTATATAGACATTTTTAACTGTGACAGGAGGTCTGAGTGGATGATGGATTCTGAATTAAAAGGTCTGTGAATCCTCAGGATTGTGACTTTACAGTTCCATGAAAGCAAAATACAGTAACAGAAACTGTAAGGAAAGCAATAGAGAAAAAAAAATCAATCCTGTCTTTATGCCTTTGTATCAATCTGTGCAGTGCCCACATCTTGAACATTGTGTGCAGTTCTGGTCCCCTATCTCAGAGAAGTATAGGAACTACAATAAAGGCTCAGAAAACAAACAACACATTGATGGGAGATCTGGAATGGTTTCCATCTAGGAAATAGCTGATTGTGTCAAGATATATTGTATGTGTATGAAATCATGAGTAGTGAAAGAGGTAACAGTGATGGTTTTTACAATGCCTCTACTGATATTTGTTGCATGAAATGAAGCTGCCAGAAGCAGGAATTTCAGAACAAATGAATGGAGAAGCTTCTTTCGATTCCCGGAGCCCACCTGCCATTTTTAAGATTAGAGTATGCACCGGCTGATTTTCACTACACACTGAATCAAATACAAGGTGGATGAGTGATTTGCAGCTCTGCTGCACTTAACATGTAGTTCTGGTTTTTGATCAAGTTTCACATGCTGTTATCCTTCTTCAATACCATTATCAATAAAAAGGCACTAAGAGCAGTTAAAAAAGATCTTAACATTCAGCTTCTTTAACATTAGTATTAAAAACATCTTGGATTGCTGCTGCAGGGCAAAGGCCTAAGTTTACAAAAACATTCGTACTCCTGCATTCGAGAATTGGACATGTATTTCACTGCATTTTATTGATGTGTCACAAACTGCAGCAACAGATGGTGTGGAGACTCATCTCAGTGACAGCTGTCCATCCACCAAAGAAATTTCTAAACTGTAGAGATAATAGAAGCATTATTACTTAACCTAGGACTTAAAATTTCTGATTGGGAAATCCAGACACATGCTCTTTGACACGTGTAGGGAGACTGACTGCATACCTCATGCATAATTGTCCCGCACAAATGATATTCTTTTGTTTGCTTTCAATGTCATATGATAATTTCACTGGGTGAAAAACTTCACTGTTCTTTTGCTTGTCATTCCATGCTCAATTTTCCGAAGATTCATGTTTTATGGAGCTCTATCATGCATCTATATACATGCATTAATTTATCCAAACATTCATATGTGGAGTTTTTTTCTTTCTTTTAGATGCTGCTTCTAAGCACGCTGCTGTAGGCTTTTTTGATTGTCTTAGAGCTGAAATGGAAGAATTTGATATTTCTGTCAGCACTGTGAATCCAACCTTCATCTGTTCTTACCATCGCCAACCAGCAACTGGCAACTGGGAGGCATCTATCTGGAAATGTAAGGTTTGGTGCAGCAAGAGAAATGGTAGATAAGGCCCAGATAGCAGCATGGAGGCTTTTCCCAGGGACAAGACAGGAGCTGAGGGAAAAGAATGGAAATGAGAGAAAGGATGAACAGGTTAGGGGAGCAAAAGAAAAGAGAGATTGGAGAGATCAGATGAGCCTGGTGAAAAGAGAAGGCACATGAAAAGAAAACACATGATGTGAGAAAATAAATACACCAGGGCATGGGGAATGGAAGTATAGGAGAGCATGACAGGTGCCAAGTGGGAGTTCCACTGCACTCAAGTTGCTCCTTCTCTTAGGGACTGTGAGGATTTTACTTCAAAACTGTAGAAAGATCTTAGGGACATACTGGTGTGGGGAAGGGACTGAAAGTGTGCAGGAATTTAACTAATTTGACTGATGCACTGTGTATCTTGTCACCACCTTTCTTTCAGATCTGTCTGTCTGTCTGTAGCTCTCACTCCTCTCTATTTGATTTACAGTCTTTTTCAGAAAGATGGCATATGGTGTGCACCCTGTGGAGGTGGCAGAGGAAGTCTTCTGCACAGTGAGCAGTAAGAAGCAGGAGGTACTTATGGCCAACCCTATCCCCAGAGCAGCAGTTTATATTCGCACCTTCTTCCCTGAGTTGTTTTTTGCCATTGTTGCCTCAGGGATTAGGGAAAAGCTGAAGACAGAAGAGGAAAATTGATTTTGTTCCATTCTTTTCCCTGTTTTTGACTTGAAAAAAGTTGATGTTTCAAATGTCAATGGTTTCTTCTTTTCACTATGGGTACAATAAAGTAGGAGGCTTTATTAAACTTGAACCAGCCAATGTCTCACTTAGTGATTCACTGCCATTGGCACACATTCATCTGTCGGACTTCTACTCTTCTGGATCCAGTAAACAAGACAAGATGTAATTGTTTGCTTCGGAGCAACAGTATGGGACAAACTCTGCTAGGAACTGTAACACTGTTATAAGAGAGTCATTCCTGATCTAATTAGGTAGATCAAAGTTTGGGGACCTGCAGCAACTTGTCAGAATAGTCTGTCAGTGCTAGGACTGATGGGAATTTAGAGAAACAAAGAGGTGGGGTGGTAGGGATATATGGGAGACAGAGGAGTAAAAATCAGTGGAAAATTGGGTCAGAGCTAAACCAGAATGTCCCTCAGATGTGCTTTTTGGAAGTACTTGCAGGATATGCAAATGGCAAGCCCAGATAAGGGCTCATCTAGTTCAATAGCTCATCCACAACAGGACCCTGGAGTACCTGCTTAAAAGATGGATTATAAGAATGGGACAAAAATACGGAGATTCCCTGTATTAGACTCTCCCAGGTTCTGGTAAACTGCTACACGCTTTGAAACAGAATCTGTCTCTGCATCTTGTTAAACTACCAATTTTTCACACAAACTTTTCAAATTCCTGTTTGAAAAATTCCATCCCTGAGGAAAGGAACTAATCGTATTTAAAAAAGGCTTCCTTATGTTTACTTTAAACCTGGTGTCAGATAATATCCTCTGATACCTCCTTTTACAGGTAGAGGCAAAAATAATGGTACTCAGTCCATTCACTCCCAGTCATCTGTGCCCATCATATTTTCCATGCAGTTACCTGTTTTCCAAGTTGGAGAGCCCTGGTATCTATTCACTTTGTGAGAAGTACAGATTCTTCTTCTTATTTGTATAATTTCTTGGTTTACCTTAAATTTTTTTTTTTTTTTATGATGGACAGGCCACATGTGCATGCAGCATAGAAGATAAATAAACACTTTGGATTCACAGACAGGCATACTGGTGCTTCCTGGGTTTTTCACTTCTTTTCTTCTTTTGCATGTCTTATGCAAATTCCTGAGTTTGCGATAGTTGTCTGACTGCTACTGAGCATTGAGTTCCCTTGTCCACTCTACTACATGTGGTAATTAATCATCGTGTTCAACATGAGTGTGGCCATTACTCATGTCAATTGTGTAAATTCCATATATTCTCAAAGCTCTCTCATTCCTAGTCATTCTAGGCTTCTCTTCCCCATCACATCTTCCCAGTTCATGCTGAGGATTCACCCTCTTTTTGTCTCATTCTGTGAACTGAACCAGAATATAAATAAAGCTAGTGCAAGGGTGTCCTGATCTTCAGTTTTACATCTAAGTCTTAAATTCTGCCTTCCAAACCCTCCCCTGGGCTTTCTTGTGTCCTCAGTGCTCACAAAGATCATGACCACCTGCTTTTTTGCATACACTGTCAGAATGCCTTGTTTGTAGAATACCTACAAAGGAAACACCTACTTAGAAAGCATGCAACCAAATTGCACTTGTTGCTGCAACAAGTACTGTTGCTTGTATAACTTTCAACACCAGCTGCACAATCTACCTCTTTCTGTCAGTAAGAATCACCAAACATGAAAGGAATTCTCAGTGCAAGTAAAGAAGTGGCTACCATCTTGCAGGGACATTTGTGCCTCTAATTCAGTTGCTCTGGCTTCAAGAAACATGCATGCATCTACTTCAGTCAGGGAAGCAGTTCACCACTAGTGAGAAGCAGCCAGTTCCCGCAGTACCTTCTGGGGATCCGTCTATTTTCTGTTGTAGCCCTGGGCTTTTCTTGTTATTTGAATGACTATACCATAACTGTGAAGTCAAACATCCACTTTGTCCAAAATTTTCTTGCTCCTCACCAGAATTCTACTGCCTCAAACAAACGGGCTTTTGCTGTGGTCTCAGTTACACTTGTGTCTGTTCCTCAGCAACAGCCAAGCCCTTCACAGCTCCACAAAAACAAGATATAGAATAACTGGATAATTGGTAATTTCATCAGAAAGGATCAGAGAATCATAGGACATCACAGCTAAACATGGATTAACATTGTCTTGCTTTGTTGTAAAGACAAATGGATTGCATATTAAAACAAGCTGAAGAATTCTGCTCCATTTTGCACTTTCTAGATATCAGCAGAAATTCTTCATTTGCTTTGAATATTTCACTTTAAAAATGTGGAACAGTGAAAAGCAGTGAGAGTGACAAAGGTAAAATAACACCTGTGGTCTATCATGAAATTTTTAAAGAACAGATGTACTTTAATTTAGAACATAGAAGAAAGTTGTATCTAAACAATTTTCAAATACCTAAATTGTATTGCCAAGAGGATAGAACTAAACTCTTCTCCACTTCTGTTGTAGTAGGACAATGTGCTAAAATTACTGCAAAGGAGATTTACAAGAAAGAATTTTCTGCTAAGAATAGTTAAGCACGAAGGATAAGTTGACACAGGAATTTTAGAATGCCTGTCTTTGGAAGCTTTAAAGAAGAGATTAATGAAACATCTGTAAAAAAGCAATGTAGCTTTAGTTTATCCTGCCTAGGGCAAAAGAAGGATTAGGTGACCTTTTAAAGGGGTCACATTTTTCTATAATTCTGTGGGTTTTTCTCTTATTGAGAAAAAGGTTTCTCCACTGGTATTTCTGAAGTAATATTTTTTCCTCCAGGGAAATCTATTCTTTAATCTGAAGTTGTCTGCTTCATTTGTCCATCTGTGCCTCACTGTTTAAATACCTGTGGATAGATGTTGCATGTAAGAAATATTATGATAATAAAATGGAATATTATGAGGTAAGTTTATTAAGAGATATTTTCTATGGCACAGACATATTTAATCTATGTAGATTCCTTAATAATACTAACTTATATAAATAAGGATAAAACTAGACCTGCAGATTTAGTTGTAGAAGTCATAGGAGAAAGATATTTGTCTGCAGCTCCATTAATTTTTTTAAACTTCTCACATGCCTAAAGGGCACATAATTTTCATTTAATGTGAACTGCAGTTTCACTGTTTTAAATTTACACTTTTTTGTGCTGATATCAACTATTTCTGCATGTTGGCCAAGAAAATTGACATTGCTGGACCCAAGGACCCGTGAAGTATGGAAGAGTTTAAGAGAATGTTAATTCTCAAAGTCTTAGAAGTGAGGACACTCTTGTCTAATTTTAGACGTCTGTCCTAGATATAGCCTACCCAGACCTAACCTCCCGGGTCCCCTTCTTAAGCAGTGGAAAGAAACAGGTGCCGATCACCTGTGATTTATCTGACATACACCTTAGGGTAACATGAATTGCATCCTAGAAGCGCATATTTCTGTCATTAACTTTCACTGGACTCCAGGTAACCAGCACAACTGGAGTTTACTGAGATGCCACATTCATCAAGCTTGCTTGGATCAAATGAACTCGAATAAACATGCCACAGTAATTGATAATTTTTTTCCTTGTTTTCAAATAATGTAGTTCCAGGACTTACCCCAGCAGAATTACTGATGTCTAGAACCTGGAGTCAAAAGTCAAAATAAGGGCCAGAATGTGAAATCATGGGTTGCAAGTAGGGAAAAGATATCTTGCATTTCATCAAGTGAGTTCTTTCACCAGACATCCAGTAGAAGACATATACCTTCTTGAATGGTTAGCTTATGAGAAAACCTGACCATCTGAGATATAAGAATTGATCAGGATGGGCATCCTATTACACAATTATTTAAAAGCTCTTATCCACATACAGCACTTTATATGAGTGCAAACCACTGTGAGAAACAATCCCTAGGAAAGAGCATATTGTAGAGACTACCAGTCTACATTTGTAAAGTGCAGGCTAAAAAAAAAGTTTGGGCACTTAAACCAGATGCTTTAAAGATCTTGTAGGCACCAACCAAGTGTCTTCATGGATGAGGTGGAAATTCATCAGTGATACCCAGGAGCAACATGAAAGGGGTAAAAATCTATTGTAAGGAGACAACAGTTATTATACAGAAAGAAAAGCAGAAAGTCAGATGGAACCAGGAATAATTCCTCCAACAGTGAAGTTGTTAGAAACATCTCTGTCACAAAGAAATACGTGAAACAAGTGGAAGGTGTGTTCTGGTCAAGGGACTGACACTACTGCTACTAGAGTGGATATCAAACTCTGTAGCAACTACTTTTTTCATCTGCAGAACTAAAGGTGGCAGATTCAGAATACTGGGTATGCTGTAATCAATAAAGACAGACTTTTCTAAAGATGAAAGGGGAAATCTCATCACTGTCTACAGCTACCTAGTGGGTTGGTGTAGAGAGGATGGAGCCAGATTCTTCTCAGATGCGCACAATGGAAGAAAAAAAGGTAATAGACACAAATCGGAATATATGGAATTTTGATTAGATATTAGGAGCTATTTTTTCCATAATTAAAGTAGTCAAGCATTGGGACAGATTGTCAATCAGGTCAGGAATTCTCACTTCTTGATTATATTCAGAACTCAACTTCTTAGGGCTCTGAACAGCATCATCTAATTGATCTGGCTTTGAGAGGAGAGGTTGGACCAGAAACCTCCAGAGGTACCTTCTTAAATTATTCTGTAATTTTGTGTGAGTCTGTAGGTAGAGATGACTCTTACAGTTTGTCTCCAAACAAGAATATTTTGATATTCCACCAGCCAGAAAATGTGGTTCTGTCTGTTTTCCTGCTGGATGGGAATATTTGGATGAATATTTAAAGTTGAAAATGCTGAAAATTAATGAAACTGCAGAAAAGTTAGGAAGAGTAAAACATATAATCAAACAAACCCTGCTGAAGGTGCCAGGAGATGACTTTGGGTATAAATACCTAACTGACATCCTTTAGCAAGTCCCACAGTGCTCTATACAATAAGGTGTCAGCTGGCAGGACACAGTCTACCCCAGTCAATATTCAGAGATGCCACTTTACATTTGTTTGTTTGTTTGTTTTTAAGGTGTTCATGAATGTTTAGAAGCTTGGAATAGGTTAAATGCTAAATTAATAAGGAGAATACTATGGCAATTATTCATTCTAGAGTTCGTGTGAATGAAGTGATAGTGCAAAATGACCATAAATTAATCATTTTTAAAGCTGGAGGACTGCATATAACTTATCTCCATGGGAAGTGAAAAACATGAAGAAATTACAGTGCTAATTTTAAATCGTACACAGTCAGATGCTGTTATAGGACAGAAGCCAATAGTTGATTGTAAGAAAATATAGGCTGATGAAAAGGAATTTTTACTATTGGGTAGAGGGGCAAAACTTGAACCTTGAAAATAAAGGTTCATTTAGTATTTGAAGTATACAGAAAGAAGCAATCAGTGACATAGAGAAGAGAAAAACTAGTTTCTGAAATAAGAGATTCCAAATATTAAATTCAATTTTTGGGATGCAGCAAGAGAAGGGTTGTAAGAGAAGTCAGGTGGGAGTTCTTTGGTTCAGGAGGTCTTTGGCTCAGGAGGTCTTTAGTCTATCCTCCTGTCAGCTATAAGGTAAGCCCAGGATGCTCAGGGCTTTACCTAGTCAGGTCTTGAAAACCTGCAAGTAGGAAGACTACACAGCTTCTTCTGGGCAGCCCATTTCACTGCTTGACTGTCCTCACGATGGGAAACCTTCTCCTTCTGTCCAGTTCAATTCTCCTACCATGCACCAGTCTGAAAAGCCTGGCTCCATGTAATAAATAACCTTTTCATAGAAACTGGAAGACTTCTAGGCATTGTAGATATTGGATGGCTTCAGGTCCCTCTGAAGTCTTTGCTGCAGGCAGAAGAAGCTTCAGCCTCTTCTTGTGTCACACATGCTCCAGCCCCCTCACCATCTAGGTGGTCATCTGCTGAACTTAATCCACTTTGTTCCTGTGTTTCCTGTGTTGTGGAGCCCCAAACTGGACACAGTATTCTAAATGTCATCTAATGAATGCTGAGTGGTGATGAATAACCACTTCCCAGGATCTACTGGGTGTGTTCCTATTAATACAGCCCAAAAAGCTGTTGGCTTTCTTTCTGCAGGCACATTTTCAGCTTGCTGTGGTCTCAGTTCAACAAGATTCCCAAGTCCTTCTCCACAGAATTAGTCTTCAGCAATCACAGCAGCCCAATTGTGCCACCACATCTCTTATTCTAAAGATATTGCATCTTTTCAACTGCATGTGGAGGTCTAGTTCCTTCCAATTCTTTCCCAGGCAGTTTGCGTTTGTGTACATACACTTGAGGTGGGTTTTTCTTTACCCTGGTTTGTCGTTCCTGAGGTCTCATTTTTTGCTGTCATCTTGCACCTTTTGCTTTCCACTACCATTAACTTCTACCTCATGACAAAATATCCCTTCTCCATTATTCCCAGTTTAAAGTATTTCTCAACAGGTTGGCCAGCTTGATCACAAAGATGTTTCTGTCCAGCTTTCCCAAGTGGACCCCATTTCTCCCCAGAAGTTCCTCATCCACTTAGAGAGACCTACAGTTGTCAAAGCCAAACCCCTGCCCCCGGCCCGGCTGTGCACAAGCAAGTGTTGACCCACAGGATCCACGCCCTGCTCCCTAGCCTTGTCCTTGCAGGATCAATGAGAATGCCATCTGGACCCTCATGTCCTACACCTTCACACCCCCTCCCGAGTCATATAGTCACTCTTGACATGCTCAGGGTCTCCCCAATAGTATGACTGGTGTATGCATGGATAATCAGCAAGAAATCAGTCTGAGGGCTGGACAGGCTTCAGCATTCTCCCTGAAACACCTTAGATCTAAGCCCCCAGCAAACAGCAAACATTCCTGGATAGCAAGTCAGGTCACCAGACAATGGCCTCCAACCCCTGAAGGACACAGGTGGTCTCCCACTACCGTCAGTTGCCACGCTCCCCTGGTACTGTTGCATGTTTCAGGCTCAGCTGGCTCTGATGCTCCCCAAGCAGAACTCACACCCTCTTTCTTGCTGCCAAAGACCAAAACTATTCCGCAGGTAAGGATTTGCCAATGGAGAAAAAGTCATCCTCCTCTTGCCCTAAGCCACAACATCCAGTATTACTGTGCTCGCTGGTCTTGGGAGTCTCCAGTGAACACAGCCTCTGGCTGCTCTTTCTTCTGTGCATTATAGGGGTTCAGGCTCTCATCTTTACAGCATCTCTGTGAAGATCTTGTCAATCTCTTTTTCATCATCCCTTGTGCTATGCAGCCTTCTCACCTCTTTTCACAACTCTTTAACTTCAGTAGAACTTCTCAGTCACAGCACACCTTGTACAGGTATGGATGCTGCCTTCACCGCTCCAGCTTCAGCAAGTGGCCTCAAGCACTCCCTGCAGCCCCAGACCCAGAGAGCTGCATCCTTCCTCGGAAGCCCAGCCTGGACCAAGACCTCTGCTGTGCCTGGGACAGTTGCTTCAGTTGGTGCTGGGGCAATGCCCACTGACGTGTCACCACCAGTGCTGAGTGCTCACACACTGCCTTCAGCAGAGTTACTGCTGCTTTGAAGAGTGATGCTCTGGGCTCCAAGCTTGCAGTCCAGCATCACATAGGTCTCTCCCTAGCACTGTTGGCATGAGTGCTTGAGACTCCCTGACTGAGAGTCACCTGCAACCTGGATCCGAGGAGCCTTGAACCTGCTCTTGGAAGAACTAGAAGCAGAGCCCAGAACTGTTGCACAAACTGCAAGCACCAGCAGCCAGCAACAGTCCAAAGTGTGTCTGAGGTGCTTGCCTGCCTCCTGCCGAGAAACTGCCTGTCCTGAGGTCACAGCACTCCCAAGAGTCAGTTACTTGGCAGATGGACTCTGGGCAGAGGTGCCTGCCACCCCTCGGTGGGCTTCCCACCACTCACCAGGTCCTTTCTGAGGAGACTATCTTATATCTTCCTTTGTTATCTCACCTTACCACTGGCCATAAACTGACCTACTATGGATCCTGCTGGCACAACAATTTCAGACTATATTTGTGTTAGGATTGTTTTGCCTGAAAAAAATGTATAGTGATTTTTCTAAAGCCCAGAGCTTCTTGCTATACTGTGTAAGGCCTCTGCAATCCAGCATTCACAAGTGGGTTTCCTAGCAGGCTCATTAGCAGAAGGCATCATACAACAATGGAGAAGAACTGATGTCCAACAGAGCAGGCACACAGGAGGCAGTTTCATGGGGAAGCTCCATGCTGATCCTCACAGTGGAGCAGCTGTGTATTCTTGATCTATGAGGATCATAATAATTTCTACTTTCCCATCTTGAATGTGATTGTGAATTATTCTTCGTTTATAATAATCACAAATCAAATTTTGATTCTTTCTAACACTGTTAGAATGATACCTACAGAATTTCACAGGTGAGTTATGTGCTGTCTACAACCATGTATCTTCCAGATTTCTGTTTTCCTTCACAGACATTTTAAAGGAGCAATATTCTTTCTTTCACATCAAATCCTACTACTACGTATATGGTGAAACTCTTGAATCGTAAGTTGTAATACACAGATTTTCCTGGGAAGATTGTACCTTTAATAACAAATTATTCAGGTTATGCACCGTATGTGGGCTGCCTTATTTGCTACCCCACTCTTTGTGGGTTTTCATTTTGGTATGGGATTTTTTACAGTCTTTTCAATAAAGAATTAAAGTAGAAATCCATGATGCTCTGAAATTCTAACAAACTCACATAGTTTAGATTAGCATTATAGACTGCTTAAAAATCAGCAGGAGACCTGTGTCACTGTGTTTTTCTGAACTGAGACACCTGAATCTACTTTTGCAATACTAAGTCTTCCTTGAAACATCCATGGAAATATTTCTTTATTAAGAAAAATAACTAATGCTTCACAAATATACATTTTTATTAATTAATACTGTTTCATTCTGATCTAGTATTATGATTTACAGGATGCCTTGAGATACAGTTCATATTTACAGAACTGAAATAGTGGCCAGGTGACACAAGCCTTTTATTGGGTGTGCAGGGTCCTCTGTACGGTTGTGAAAAGAGTTCACATACACATTGCAAGTTTTCTCTGGAGTTGTATGATCAGGAAACTTGTATTTAATCTTTAAACTCCTTTCCAGCATTTTTCTTTTGTGCTTGAATTCCAAAATTGTTTTTGTATATTTGTTAATAGTGGTGACAGCTGCAGCCATACAGCAAGCGAAGGAAGCCCATGCGAGGCTATAAACAAAAAAGTTTATCAAAAATTAGCAGAACATTTTCATATCCAAGTCCTTCAGTTTTATTTTTGATAATATTGCATACATGTGATTGTATTGGTGTATATTATGGAAAGAGGAGCATGGTAGGGGAGGAAGAAAAATTCTTGGTTAATGACTGTCCGCATACCTAACTTACATACGTAGTTGACCTCTACATATTGGTTACAACATTCACATTTAACATTCCTGTTTAATGAAACTGTGCCTCCATTTTCTCTGTTTACTCTGCTTAGAGCTTAATATCAGAAAGAGGAACTACAAAAGAGTGAAGATGCATAAAAAATTAAAAGGTGCAGTTCTTGAGACCACAAATGTCACAGGTGACACTGAGAAAAAACATATGCCAGTTATCCAAAAGGGTTAAAAAGAAAAGACAAGGCACAATTAAATAGCTGACTAAAGCAGGCTCAGAGCACTGAAACACAGTCCTGAGAAAGTACAAGTCATGACTAAACAGAAAGAAAAGGACATCAACTCTGAAATGTTAAAAGTAAAACCATAAGAAGACAGAACTATGAAATGATGTTGAGGTACGATTTGCTAAAAATGTGGGAAACTTCCAGACTACTGAGTGGGCACTGCATGTTGGAGCTGTAACAGTACCATGTAAAAACAGGGCCACAGTGGAATGAATTGGAGTTCACAGTGGAGGAGTTTGCTCATCAGAGCCTTTCTAAACATGGCAAGGTCACAATTATCTAATGAAACAAATGCTTTGGTGGAGAAATCAGTTCAAGAAATTCCTGCTTATCCCTCATCTCCCTAAGAGCTTTCTGTTCCCACATCCTTGCTGTAGTTCAACAAGCTCATTTAGCTTTTTAAATAACTCCTCTTTTTTTTTTTTTTTTTTAAGTGTAATTTTTAGCCAGAATTGGTTTCCAGGGTGATCAGACAACCAGATGTGTTGACAGAATTTGAGGGTGATGGTGTGGCAGGTAGATGTGAAGGGCTCCTAGAAGCTGGAAGATTGGAGCAACTTAAGCTATCTTTGCTTCTAAAGTCAGCCAAACTACACCCTGACTAACTCTCAAATGTGGGGAGCCACAGAAAAGCTCTTATAACAAAGATGTAGCAAGAATAGGGAATAATCGCCAGAAGCATATAGATTTTCCTCACCCTGCGAAGGAAACAAGAACAAGACAGCGAGCCTACCTATGGTGGTATGTAACCAGTGGATTAAGCCAGCCATGGTAGAGAAGAATTGAAGATTCAGCCTCTGGAATGAGATAAAATTGGCAGGGCTGCAGTAGTCCTGACTCACGTAGTAGGCATTTTTGGCTGAATAACTGAAGTACGGTAGCATTAGTAGAAAAATTGATAGAATGGATATTATGAAGCACTGCTTTTGAAGAAGGTGCTTTTCCTTATCCAATCTGTTGAAGCTCTTTGAAGGACTCAGTGACATAAGGGTAAGAAACTAATTTCAAGAAAGCTTCTATAGAGACCTCTTAGCAAAGACTGAAAGAAATTAATCTCTTATGAGCAGATTCTCTTATAGACCAATACTGTGTTAAAAAAGAAAAAAAACAAAGGACAAAAATAAATGGTTTCCTTTGACAATACAGGAAATATATCAGCGTGATTCTTCAAAGTTTTCGCCAGAAATTTTTCTTTTCCTTAAACAATTTGGAAAAAATGAGGAGTTCCCCCATCTGACTAGAGAGAACTGAGGAAGGAAATGAACACAGTCTTGTCACTGAGAGAGCCAGAAAACAAAAAGCAGTTTGGCTGCAGTGGAAATTCAGCTTTCAGTTTGAATTCTGCCCTGACGCAAATGACAAAAAGGAAAATCTAACAGGTCAACTCAACAAGGATGCAAACTAAAGCAACTAGTCATTCACCCGCATAAGAGAAATGCCGATAGAAGCTCAGTGGGATTACAGATTTTACTTTTACTGTGCGGAGTATCCCGTATGTGGTGTGTTATGAGAATTTAGTACAGGGCAGATCTTTAGAGAGAAAATGTCTCTTGATGTGAGGATGCCTCAGTCTGACAAACAAAAAGACAATGAGAGATTCATCAATAACAGAAACATCTTTCAAACACTAGGAAAGCTGCTGCTGAAAATAAAAGAGAAATACGGATGGATTTATTGAAGAGAAGTTCAGGGATACCACAGAGTGAGTCTACCCATTATTAGCAATTCCAGCACTGTAAAGGAAGAAGAAAGGTCTTCATGCTTCCTGGTCCAGGTGGAAGAAAAACCCTGGACACAGCAGCTGGATGTGAGGACAGAGGGAGGACTGTGGCAGGTAGAATATTCCTGACAGAGTCTCAGTAGTTCTTGCAGGAATAGCTGCTCTACTAGGTCTGGTGAATGGCATCAAAAGCTGCTGTCATAGGCCCAATTCTTTGTGTTCTTTGGTTACCAAGGAGATTATTGTAAGTCCCAATGAAAAAGTAGCAAAGTCTTTGCCTGTGCCTCTGCCTGACCATGCCCTTGTCATGGTTTTGGTGACACTGTTGGCCACAAGTGGGTGTTGAGACAAATAGAAAAGGATTGTCAGTTATAATCCTTACTGCCCCTTTTTTTGGCATCTGTTCTCTTTTCTCTTGTAGAAGACAAACAGCTTCGAACATCTTTCCTCTCTTACCATCAGATGAGATTCTCACATGCAGTCAGTGGGAGACAAGCAAAAGGAGGATGAAGACGAGGGTTTATACAACAGGAAGGGAGGTGCAAATGTAGGTTATCAGAAGAGAGAAAATATTATATATGAAAGGAGATGAGAAGAAAGAAACCAAGGGAGACAGCTGGGAGGATGCTTGCTTTATTTTTAGATTACTGTCAAGCAGGGAAATGTAGCTGTCATATAGGCTGAGAAAAGGAAAGAAGAAAGTGAATCTTGACAGAAAAATGGAGCACCACAGAGACCATCCTCTTCAATGTCTTCCTGTATGCAGGTACTGATGGCTTATAGAGTCTTGTGCTGGTAGAAAAATTTCTTTGGGCATTCAGTGGCCCAGGCTGCACTGAATTGTTAGAGGTCAGCCATGAAATCCTCAGTTCCTGAGTGTGTGCCACATAGTGAAAGTCATTAGTCCAAGTGCTCAGGAGAAGGCTGGCTGTAGTGACAGCAGTAATGACATCTGTGATGAACATGATGATGGTGGCGACAGGGGCATCAATGGAGTTGTGCCAGTAACAGCAATAGTGACAGTGATTTGGGTGTTTTTCTTCTCCCAGTGGGATGTAAAGGAAGGAACAGGCTCCTGATTACCAGTCTGCGGTTTTCTGTTTCCACCCAGTAGGACAGGGGAAGTAACGCAGGAACACTCCCCCTCTTTCCACTGACCACTCTTCTTACTGATTTTAGAGTAAAACAAAGCCTAATACTATTCATGAAAGAAATTGAGAGACCTCTCAGAAGAGAGATGAGAGCCCCAAACCAGGGAAAAGAATTATTATTGCAAGAACAAAAACATGAATGAATGGAAGTAGTGAGAGTCAAAGAATCAAAACATATCTAAGTCTGAAAAGAGGGAAGGAGGCACTATTTGAGGATCCCGCACAGCTCTTATGATACTCATTGAGGGTATCCAAGTAGCTGCTGGACATTGTTCAGGGTGTTGTCTGGATACCTGGTATTTGATCTTCTCAGACCAGTTCTTCCTGACAGAAGGGGGATGACCCTTTGCACTTTGAGCAAGTGGGTGACATACAGGTGCTGGGCCACCTCATCTGATGGACAAACAGGATAAGATACAACTTTTGTCATGATGTAGCTAACAACCAGCATGGGAGTACTGACCAGGCCCATCCTTCAGTGCTCTGAAAGCACTATAGGAACATCTTCATTTACACACATGTAACAATAAACTGCTGCTGCTGCTTGGGAAACAGACTCCTAGAAAGATGTAGAGTGATGTGCAGTGACCTTCAAATGAGATTTGTGTTATTAGGAAGGTGAAATGTAGCAGAAAAAAAGAAAAAAGAAACCCCTGTTTCACTGCAAAAATCCCTAGCGAGTCTGCATGGTAAAGACTGCATACAACAATAAGCTCCTGTTCAAAAATGGTACAATAGAATTAGAAAGAGCAACAAGAATGAGTGACAATGAGCTGTCATCTTGGCTGTCAGAGCACATGTGAAGAAGACAATCAGCCTGAGCTTTGGTTTAATGACCCAAAGTATTGGTCCTGATTGAGTTTTGATGTAACAGTACATTTGTTCCTGTTCTTTATGTCATTCACAGATGGGAAAGTAGCAGCAGTTTTCAGCACCTGAATTGATCAAATTCGGTGGATTTTCAAAGATACATCCCTATAGCAAAGATCCTCTGAACAGTCCTCTTTCTTAAAAAATTCACTAGATCTCATCAGAGGATATGTTGCAATTATTTACAGGGCCAAAATAATGTGGTTTTAACCTAAGCCTGTTTTCAAAAATTTGAACCATTTTGTCTGAAATATTCCAGACACAACAACCTGAAACATACATCTGATAAGGAAAAATTCAACCTAAATGGCTAAAGCTGGAAGTGTTTTAAACAACCTATGCAAGGCTGTCGTCCTGGGAGATGAGAGTACTAAATCTGGGTCTGATGTTTATGGCGAAGGATCTCTGCTTCATGCAGAGCAATTGGAGGTTCTGTACAGTCTGCAGGATGACAAATGCAAAACTCACAAGCTTATACATTCTATGCAATAATCTAAGACAACTGAATTTGGAGAAAAACAGCTGGTTACTGAACTGCATCCCCAGGAGTGAAATGAGGTTGACCCATTCCTTACAAATTAGGTATACATTCCTTCAACATAGGGTGAAGTGACTGAAAGGTATGGAAGAACCAAATATAAACTGATAGGTACCAATAAGACCAGCCATAATCCCATGTGTGGGGTCTCCAGTCTTCAGGACCAAGATTTACAGTCATTTGAAATACAGTTGTATACATCATGTGAGCAACCATGCCCAGAAGACCTAAAAAATATAATATCATAAGAACATCAGAAAATGTAAATTGAGGACATTCTTCTTTGTCAGCTTTTTCCACTTGTCCCTTGAGCTCCTGAAGAATATTTTATGAAGTACCTGAATTTTATAAATCACTCAAAAATACTGGATATTAAAATCTAAGTGTATTTATGTGTCATATATTTCCCAATACAATCACTAACACAGTCCTTTGACACCTGCTTTATATGCTAGAGGAACCTAGGGGAGCAATGGGACATGCAGCCCATAGATTTTAAAAGGTAACAAGTTGATTGGCTCTCATCCCCTGAAAACTTTTTAGTAATTCAACCCTGAGCAGGGATCAGCCATTATGACAAGCTATTGCTTAGTTGCATTGCACAGGACACGTTTCCCACAGTTTCCTGTCGTTCAGTGGAAAGGTTTTTCAAAGGCATGCAGTCATATGCTTTTTCCCAGTGTCTTAAATGCAGCCAGATTTATCAACATTACGTAGGTGGATGAAAAAGTGAGCAAACACTTGGTGTCAATTAAAAAGCACTGAAACTCTGGATTATGAAAGGGGCTTATATTTAATAATTTAATTTTCAAAATTGCTACGAGGCTGCTGCCTAATCCTAAGGGTATCTGTTTTCCCTTAGCGTTTTATCTTCCACTGGTGACCTTCCCTGTGGCCATCTATTTTTTTGTTTCCATTTTCATTTACAAATTCATAAATACCCTTGCAGTATCAACTGTCCCACTGTCTAACACACACTAGCTTCTCAGAGCAGACGGTCCCCTACCAAACTCACAAGACCCAATTTCTTAGGTGATCCTAAAGTAGGTCTGTTTCAGGAATTCTTACAAAACTAGCTAGGTAGCACACAGTATCTCACAGTCTGGGACACATATAGGGCTGACAATGACCTGGCTTCAGTAATCACTGGGAAATGGTCTTCCCTGAAATATTGCTATTGCCTGAAACACCATCAACAGGCAATTAGTAGAGCCCTTTGTGTAGCACTGAGTCGGGAGGCTTCATGCTGTGAAACACAGAGTTCAGTAGTTAGCTGGCACCCTCATAGCACTTCCTTAATAAAGTGTTTGGAGAAGGTTGTTTGACTGATGAAAGTTGATGTGGCTGTTAGAGAACAGAGGTCAGTTGCTCATGTCTCACCAGGGAGGTGGTATGTCGTAGCCATGTCCGAGGCACACGAATGTCTGTCCTGAATCCTCCAGTCTGGCTCCCTAGAAATGTGTCAAACTGGAGCGTGAACACGAGACCCTGTGCTGGAGTGCTCCTCTTAGCTGTACCGGGATTAAATTCAGAGTCAGGCTCAACATTTCAGCAGTGGCTTCAGAGCATTTTGGTGTCTGAGAAATGGTGAAAATTTAACTAATATAGGTACAGAAGGCAAGCATAGGCATATATGGGAGCCTGTCAATATTCATTTGCATCAAAGGCTGCTGAGGGCAACAGGACAGTGGTATCAACAATGTGTGTTTCACAGCTGCGGAGTGAACTAGTAGTGCACATGCACTGAAGAGAAAACACTCACAAATCAGAATAATAATTTCTGTAGAGTCAAGAGCTGCATGTGGGACATTATAAACCTATGTGCCTACGGTCAGAAAATTTCGCTCTGTGATTCTTCTTTAAAGTCACCACGCTTGGCACAAGTTAGAACATACATTTTAGGATTTTATTCAGTCTGAGGTGAGGACTGAGGGAAGTGAGAAATCAAACACTAGCTTTAATGTGGTTTTTAAATGATTAAATACTGTAACAGTTTGGGGTTTTTTTAATTGTGCATTTGCAATATAGCTAGCTTTACACAGCTACAGTTTCCTGTAGCTGAATTTTAATCTGTGTTTTTCTGTTAGAATCAAGAGAATATTTGTACAAAAAAATCACATCTTCATTACAGTTTAGGGCGACTAGACTTGATTTATACCTACAAAAAGTTTAACAGCTAAGACAGATGCTATTCAGCTTTTTAATGTTTCGAGAAATTTTACTAGCAGAAGTAAACAGAATGTCCAGAAAAACCTTGCTGCTTGCTGTGTAGGCCTCCTTAATAATGTACATGCCAAAACCAAAAAGAATATTAATAAAAGTGAATATTTATCGTTATTGTCTAAAGAGTTAAATAAAGCTCACTAATCTTTCTTTGAAAATAGACATGACAGTGGATCATGAGGTTTGTTGATACAGGAGAAATGGAGATTTTTTTTTGAGCGATTAGTAGAACTGGTGATAATAGAGATTTTTAACTAGTTGGAAACCTTCCAGGAAAGTCGTTCAGAAGAAAGGAGATACTCCAGCAGGTTCTCAGAGTTCACAGGCAGCAGAGTTTGGGGACTGCTGTCTGGACTACAGGGAGTTGAGATAGCAATCTTCAAACATGTAAAAGTTAACAGCAGAGAGGAGGGGATCATCTGGTCTCTTGTTGTAGGTGGGTATCCTGAAAGAAATGCTGTAAAAAATCACAGCAGCCAGGGCTTTAGATTAGACATGAATAAAATTTTTAGAGTGGTATGAACTGGATTACATTTCCTAGGAAGGTGACAGAGACTTTAGTACTGAAGAGGGAGCATTGTGTTTTTTTGGTTTTTTTTTGATGGTGGTGGTTTTTTGGGCTTGGGGATTTTTAGTACGATGAGGCTAGACAAATATCTGTTGGGCAAGGTTTAGGAGAGTTGGGCCTAACTCAGGGCAGAGCAATGGGTCCCTAGAATTTTTACACTTCCATAAAGTTAAGCCAAACTAGAGTGTTTCAGAAGTCAACAACTGGAACAGGAATTGTGTTTGTTAATGCCATTGGACGTTCAGCCTAGTGTCTACATTTAGCACTACCCTCTAGGAAGATTCTGCAAAAACTGGACTAGAGAAAGACTAGAGCATCAAGAATGATCAGAGGTCTTAGATATACGTGTGAAGTCATATGACATGTTTCTCAATCATTTATTTTGGAGAAGATGAAGAAGAGACGTGATAGTTCGTGATAGTTGTCTTCTACTACACAAAGGCTTCTGCAGAAAGGAAGAAAAATTATTTCTTCCCCATAATAATGGTCAGATGTTCAATAAACTTCATTTATTTAGCCAATAAAAATGAGACTGGCAAATCAATTGCATGATTATGTGTAAGAGGAAAAAGTATAATAAAATATCTTTAATTCATGAAGAAAGGCACAACAATCACAAATACATGAATGCTAAATCCAGCAACATTAGGATTAGGATCAAAGCCCAAAATTTTGACAGAGTAAGACAATCTTGAGATTAATTCTTTGCCATCTGCCAGGTGTTTGACTTGTAATTAGATGTCATTCTAAAATACATGCTTTCACCAAGTATAAGTAACTTTGGATGCTGAACAATCCTGAACATATGAAACACAAGGGCAATAAATTGAGCTGTAATAAATCGAGATCCTTAACTGTACCTGCTAATACAGTGACTACTGCAGAAAAGGCGTTGATCTTTAGCCCATCAATGACTGTACTGTAGTAGCACATTTCTACTGACATAAGGATGGCTCCAGTCAGAAGCAAAATGATGTACAGAAGCTCTGCTACAATAGACAGCCATAAAACCCCTGGAAAAAACAAATCAATAGCACTGATATTATAAGCAGTCATTTAGTATTTTCACCATTTCTTTGTTCTTAATTTATATTGTTTACATGACATTAAACAAAAGCTCAAAGGCTGTGAGGATGTTGTTACAGCATCTACAGGAAGACTTCAAGGTCAATGGACACCTTAATTATAATTCCCTCTACTGATGTGGCCATTTAGTGGAAAAGCACTTCCATGTTCCTGCTGCACACTTAAGAAGCTTACACTACAAGGTAGGGCAGTATGGTTTTATACTCACTAGCTACCCTAAAATTAGCACGAACCAAAGTTAATGTAAAAAGAATTACTAACCAATTACCTAGTTGTTGACATCACGATTGCTGAGTCCAGAGACAAGTGTACCGAAACAGAAGACCACGGTAGCCAGCTAACAAATTGCAAGGCCATGCACACAGCCACATGGCCCAAGGGCCTAGTCATTGCATAAAATTTTCCTCATGGGCTTAATTTTGCACCAAACAGGATCTTGATTTTTTGGACAGAGAAGTCTTTGTGAGCACAGACACTCTCCAAGTTTCACTAAGATTAATTTCTCTGGTTGTCTGCTAATTCCCTCTCTTTCTGGATAGGTTTTAATTACATCTTATGCAAGAAGTTAATCTTCCCATGAAAGTTTCTCAGCCTGCTGTTTTACCATTACCATGCCAAAGTCCCCCAGTCAGGAGCAGGAGGACTTCTTGTGTCCAGACTGTAGCACGAACGGCCAACAACCTTCCCAAACCTTATTTAAAACAAATAAATATGTCCTGAGACACCTGGTTGTAGATTCAAATGGTGATTTCATGTGAAGGCCTAACTAACATAAGTCAAAGACAGAAACATTGCTAATTGGTTACTAAACACTACATATGGCAGTAAACAATGCTTGTGCGGTAAATGACCCCTACTGCAGGCTTTGATAGAGTCTGTGAGTTCTCTGATTCAAAGGCCATTTAGATATGAAATTCTTGGGCCAGGCTATGCGTGGGGGTTCCTGGGCAAGGTTAATTTCTCCAGCAAATCTTTGTTTCAGAAAAAAATCTGATTTTATTCAGGAACTCCAGATGTTACTTTGCCAAACAGTAGTGGCTGCTCCAGCTACGACAGCTTGCATTTTAACATATTTGATAAGTGAGCCATCATTACATATGCACCGAACAACTGTGATAATCCCCGTGTATGATGCCTAGGGATGATAAATTCAGGAGGAGTGAGCCTGATGCGTCCTGAGTTTTGTGTACACAGCAGCCATATGCAAGGGCAGAACACAGACTCGCTCTTCTCCTGTGCGGGGCAGGAATCTGTTCCCACTAGGGATTTCACTTCCCAGGGACAGCTTCTCTATGTGGTTATCAGGTAGCTAATTGCTGTCTTAGGTGTCTTGATCTGACCTGCAGGTTCCTGTAGCATTTGCCGGTGCTGTTTGCAGAGTTAGTTTCAGCACTATGCCCACCAGTGGTTTCACTGAGGAGCTCTCAGGGCAGGGCCCATAATCCACCCTCCTTTCTAAGGACAACGTCTGTGTGACCAAGAATCACGTCTCACTTTTCCTTTTTTCTCATACTATAAAAATTTTGGATTATTTGTGCACAGTGACAAGCTGCAATAGAGGGAAGGAGCACTAGCCTTCAGATATTGAGTCTTTCTTCTTTCCCAGGAGGCTGAAATTGTGTATCCAGGAAAGTACTCCAGTCCCAGTATTCTGGATTTGCAATTTCAACCCCGTGGGGAAGAAGGAAGACTTTTTTTTTTCTGGATCATCTGCTTGCAAAGTGATTGGTCTAACCACGTCAATGATAGGGTTTACATTGGAGGGGGGCACTTAACAGCATCTGCAGGTATGTTTTGTAGGAATATGAACAATCCTTTGAAAGAAAGAGGGCAACTTTCTGCTTTCAGGAGAGTGGAAGTGCCTCTTTACAGCTCTGTGTAAGGTACAGGAAGGGGATTCAGACTGCCATCAAGATCAGTTTGGCCCACAACACATCTCCAGCAAGTCCCCTCAGCATACTGCCTGCCTTTGTTCACCTATTGCCCATCCCTCTGTGCTCTCCAGGCCGCATGGTGCAAGCCACAAAATTCCTGACTATACAGATATGGAAGTATAAGGAGAGAGAAGGTAAAAACTTACAAATCTTGACTTCCAGTACCCATATTCAAAGTAATTTTAAAAAGCTTTCCTATCAAAATGGAGTGTTTTCAAAAGACATAGATTCATATTTTAAGTCACATGGACTTAATTTTGAAGGTAAAAAACTAAATAAAGGACAAAAAACTGTGTGGGATTAAAGTCAGGATATTTGAAATAAAAATAAAGACTATGTTGGTAAATGTGATCAGGAAAGTTTTATTTACACGAACAAAATATGCGTATGTACCTCGATCAGAAGCTGGAGTCAGACTGATGAAGCTTCTACATTTCTCACCTAAAGAAAGAAAAAAAAATATTTTAAAACAGAATTCAGGATTATTTTGTATTCTGTAATGATCTAAATAAATAGATTAATAGAAAGCAGAAAATGCAAAAATCTATTATAAAAGCACAAACTGAGAGGATCAAGAGAAGCTGTTTCTGATCTATATTTTTACACATAGTGTCCCTGGTACTTTGACCTACTTCTGGGACTTAGCTAGAGAATCCTTCCAGACTTTTTCAAGGCAGAACCAGGCTCTGAGAGACTTAGAGAAAGGCTACAAATTGCTTCCAAAAGGTTGTAGCTGTTAAAGCCAGCAGGGGAAAACGATCAGTTGCTTTGAAAGAGTGGCAGCCTGTATACCATCTTTCCTGTGAAGAAAGACCTGCTCTCCTTACAGCAACAATGCTGCTGCTCACACAAATTTCTTCTAAGCTTAATTCCGATTTCTTTCTGTAGGCTTTGATTGTCAAACCCGTGTGACCTCCTGACCCCCACACAGATGCTGTGAACAAAGCTCTTGGAATTAATTTTGCTCTGCTCTGAAAATAAGGAGTGGGTTTTTTTCAGCTACTAACTGGACCAAGTTGGAAAACAAGAACTGCCAGAGCAGACACAGAAATTAAACAACCCCAGTATCCATAGCGATCACTACCTGAAAGATGTCTTCTGGAGATGTATTTTGCTCTGATCTTTGACATTTACCCCCTTAAAATTATATAACTTACAACACCTTCTGGTAGAACTAGACGTTCAGGACAGGTGACTGAGAAAATACTTGCATTTTATAGCACAGATGACAGCTGATTTGATTTCTCTGAAGTTTTGTTCTATTTGTCCTTTGTAAACTGATCCGGACAATAAGCGGAAAAACTTAGTGTTGATCTGGATTTACAATATATGCTGTATTTCTTGAACCAGCTACGCAATTCCCTTATACAAAGATCCAAAATTAACTGGAAGCTTTCTTTAACGGCAAGCTAATTTCATTCTACTGACATTTACATAGACTGAGTGAAACTCAGTTAAATGCCACCACTTATGACTAGTAAGTCTCCAAATTATGTTTTAGCAGGGTGAAAATAGTCATCTTCTGCTTTGATTTATGAAAGGTGAGAACACATTAAGAACATAGAAATACCTGTGCTTAAGAGGAAATCCATGAAATAACTTAGACCTTGCAGAAGTAAATGCTGAAATGATTTTTAAAACAAAAAAAAATCACATTGTGCTTTTTATGTTGCCATAGGGTTCGTAACCTATCATTTAAGGCAAATATGTTCATCTTTGCCTAAGGGACTAAAAACTTCAGAAAAATAAACCACTTTCCTGTTAAAGTAACTTAACTTGATGCTCTGGTTAGAAGAATAAAAAAATAATCTTCATTCATACTACCCCCTGTCACTCTAAAGTTATTTGCAGAGTTTATTAGGAATATTTTAGGAATTGAGTAGATAGTATTCTCTAAGATCCCCCTTCACAGAGAAGAGCAACTTTTTAAGGATACTTTTTCCTTCAAAATGCATACACAATATTGCAGTAAAAAAGGAAGATCACACCAAATAAGTAGGAAGAACACTGATTACCTTCTTAAGTTAATTTGCATAGGTTTTACTCACCTGCTTCATTTATAATTTCTTCACAGGAATACCAAATCCCAGCATGAAACTTTCGGTCAACGAACTTGTCATCTCCTGTCTCCCAAATATACTGCACAGCATTGCTGCTGTTGGCGTCAGGGCTATTGAAGCGGATGCAGTGATCCCCTTTGTTCTGTCCTGTACAGAAAGGTTTGGCAACTTTCCTTGTCCCTTCGCACCAGTAACTGCTACTCAATGCTGTAACAGAGAAGACTAAAGAGAGAAAACTGAGAGAAAACGCTGCTGAAGCTCTCTGCCGCCTGTCTGCAGCTGGGACTGAAACTGGCATCCTCCAGGACTGCACTATCAATTACTCTAGAAATAACCTTTTACAAAGCTGTGTATATATCTGCCTGGTGAAACGCCTGCCTGTATTTACCATCCCAATCTTCATTCCTCTCCGAAAATTGTACCAGCGTACTAGTTAAGTCAGAAAGCAGAGATATGGGCATGACCAGAAGTCATGTGGTAGCAGAGATTAAGGATATAGGACAATGTTGTTTGGCAGTAATGTCTTGTGAAAGAAATATAAAGAGGTGGGACAATAAATTATAGATTGCACCAAGGATCACAGGAGTAAAGATACACAGAACACAGATGCATTGGAAATACCCCAGTCTATGATCAGAAAAATTTTATTTATACAAACAAAATATGCATATTTATGTTGATCAGCAGGTTGAGTAAGACTGATGGAACTTCTCCATTTCTCAGCTAGGAAATAAATAAAATCTTGGGGTTCCAAATGCTCCAGTTACACTGAACACTGACTAAATTGAATACAGGTGTGAATCTTGCTATAAAGAAATTCTTTAGGAGACAAAAATATTTGCTAAGTTAGAGTATTTTACAGCATTACAGCACTTCCCAAGATCACTGGGAAGGGGATTTAATCTCTTTGAAGTTCCACTAATGATCAATGAAAGTCGTAAGTTACTGTTGATGGGCTTCTGGGCACTATCCAGTCTGCCTCCATGAATACATAGTAGAAGCCTGGCCCCAGTTAGGTGAAACAGTAGGGGAAAATTCTGAATTATCCTCATTTTGTCTGTCCATCTGTTCTCTCTGTGAAATAGCACTTTTTTTTTCATTCCTCTAATGAACATTTCCCACCTTGAAGTGTTATACATGTTGCTTTTTCTGACTGTTTGATAATGCGAATAAGTGATGCAAAGAACCAGAAGGAAAAGAGCTCTTTTAGTAAATGATCACTTCGTTTTACAACTCTGAGGTCAAAACACATGCTCTAAAGAAGAGTGATACCATAGGACAGACACTGAAGTCACATATGTGTCTTTTAATGAAAATCATTCTGATTTTTAGGACAGCTCTCTACCCAGAGGATGTCAGGCCTGGAGGAGCATATGGCTAGACAAGTTCCAGCATGAAACTCAAAGAAACAGGATAAATGTCTGCTTTAGACTGTTACGAAGATCTCAGCCGGAAGAGCTGGCCAGCAACAGAGTGGAGGACCAGGCAGGTACCTGGACTAAAAAGGCAGAGCAAATCTCACAACCCAGAAAAGCAGACTGTAGATCGAGCCAGGAGTTATTTTTTCCTACAGTTTTATGCTACTGTATTTTCACAAGGAAGTAGCACTGAGCTGCTCCAGACACCCGTGAGTTCTGGGAAGGGCACGAGCCATCCTACGTTACGTACAGCCGCAAGTTTCACTTCTCTTGGAAATCGAGAAGGCATCACTTCTTGACTGTCCATATTGCCCACTCAAAGTCCGACATTTGTAAACCAGACAGTAAAATGATTATAATATAAATGGTCTTATTTGCTGAGCCTGTGTAGCACATAGATTTATTAATGTTTTCAGGCTTTTCTCTGCAACTAAAAAAGTTGCAAACAATTTTTGAAAATTAAAGCTGAAACTCATTGGCAATTTCTCCAACCCCACAGCTGAAGCTGTGAAAAAAGCACTGAATGTCCCAAGAATTGTAGTAAGGCTTTAACTGTTGGTAACATATTTTTTTGTACATTTAGATTCTCCTCGTTTCTGCACTGACTGTGCATATTTGACAAAATATGATGAGAAAGGATAAAAATAGCTATTACTGAGCTGCTTCCTAACAGCCAACGAGATTCAGCAAGCTCCCTACAAAAAGTTTTTCTGTGTTCTAGGGCATCTTTTAATCGCTTCAGGAGGTGTGTATAAATATATATATATATATTTATGGAGCTGGATTCCATTCTTGCAAAACCACTGGCAAACTTCCCATAGAGTTTGAAGGAACAGGATCAGCCCTTTAATGTTTTAATAGTTTTCTGACTTCTTATTGGCTAAAGGACAAACTACAGTAAGCAGACTTTCTGTGAAGTTTAGAGTAAATTCTCTCTGCCTTTAATCAGAAAAAACAAAACACAGTTGGAGTCTAGCAAGCTTAGACACTTTAGTAGACTTCCTCACTTATTTGTAAGAAGATTCATGAGAGAGTTACACTCATAAAAGAAGACATTTTCACTTTTTCTTCACAGGACGGAGTGATACAATTGATCTATAGTAGAGTGAAATTGCAGAGTACTGAGGACAAATTTATTAGAATGGGCATGGTGACACTTTTTGGTCTCTGTTCCAGCATGGGACTCTGGTCCAGAATATCTCCTGCACCTGCCAGCTCTGTCATGATACTGTTTCTAGTGAAACAGGTAAGCTAACTCAATAATTAATAATGGACACTATAAAAGTGGCTTCCTATCAGATAACATTTTAACCTTCACAAACAGCATGTTTTTTTCAAAAATAGTTCTGACATAACAATTTAGGTTCATTGAGAATTAGTCACAAGAAATGTAGACTGAGAAGCTGTAGAATTTTGTATTAGAACTCTGACTAGATCATTTGTTACAATTTTCTTCTATTAATGCCAATTCATAGAATGCATATATTGTGTTTATGTCCGTTTATACAATCTCTTTTCATAACAATGTTGATCAGTATGGAATTATATGTATTATTCAATTTTCCTACCAGATATCAATACTATTGTGAATCAAGATTATTTTCTACTGGTTTTCCCTGTTCTTAAAACAGCTTTGCTTTGTTTCTAGCACTATGTTTTAGCCTTTTAGACTTTTACGAGGGGTGAGCATTGAATCTCACATTTGTGAAATTTGGTGTTACTGGTTTCATTCTGTGCCTCAGCTTCTTACAGAAGGCTAGTAAAGCTGTACGTGATTTCTACTTGAATTTCTTGTAGACATGTACTAAACTATTTACTTTCTTTTTTTCTAAATCTGTAAAAAAATCTGAAAGCTTACTTCTTTGTCTATATTGTCTTACAATTTGGAAGACTATGAAGTATTTAATGACAAAATACCTCAGTGTAATTCACTTCAAGGAAATTTTCATTTATGTTTTTAATCATTATTATTTATTTAGTAATATCAATCTTGATCTAGATAAACTAAAAAAAATTACTAAGATGTAGTAAATATCAATATATCTGAATAAAATTCATATATAGCTTTAGTGTACATTTCTATAAAATAAATGTACATGAGAATAAGTATAATTGACAGGTTTATTTTAAACTGAAAGTAATAAAGTATTTCTATCCACTCATACTCCATTTAGCTGAGTTACTTTCCTTAGGGTTTGCATGTATATGTGCTGTAGACTGTAACTGTGTTCCTAGCATTTTTATGAAAAAAAGTTACCAGGAGACAGATATTCTGGTTTCCTTAAATAGAAAATGTTCCTAATGCTTTTGTATGATTCAGATCTAGAGCTTATCTCGCATAAATTAATATGGAACTGAAACACATCTTAGGTTTGTGACACACGTTAGATCCATAGGACACCTCAACCAAAGCAATCATTCCGTCAATGCTAATAAAAAATCATCCAATTACTTCTGTGAGCTCAAAATTCTACAAGACTATAAATCACAATTAATTACTTTGTCATAGTGATTCCTGTAAGTTGTTTAAAGAAATATGTTGTATTTCTTTACATTTCATTTTTAAAGAAAGAAAAATTTACAGCAATAACTATAATAAATCACTATATCCATAATTTCTATCAAACTCCTGTATAAATATGAATAATATCAATCAGAAAAAAATAGGATCATAGCTGAAATAATAAGTAAATATTTAAGCTCTAATTTATAATTTATACCTAAAGTAGAGGGGTTTTTTTACCATAATAGCATAGTCTGAATAAATAGAAACATTTCATTTTACCATTAGCTTAGTATAAGAAATTAAAGGGGTGAAATCCTGATTATAGTGTGGTCAGTTATGATAAAAATAAATTTAAACCAGTCTGTCTGCAACCTTGGATGTTTACTTTTATAATCCACTTCCTAAATGAGAGCTTCAGGCAGTGTGATCTGCTGCATCCAACATAATTTTAAACGGTGGTGTCATCTTTGTGCAGTTTGTGAACCTTGGTGCGAGTGGGGTGCTAGGCTTGCAGGCTGAGGTTGTTCTTTTGCTGCCAGTGAAATTTCAGGTAGCCTGAAATGAAGGTAAGTCCAGTGTAGGGCAAAAGGTCACCGACATTCTGAGCTTCTGTCTTGGATGTTCGAATTTAACTTCTACTGAGTCGGAAGTCCTGTTTAAATGCTAGTGGCTCAACGTCAACTGAAACTTAAAACTGAGATCAAAAGCCATGCTGAGCTGCATGCTGCCACTGCTTGAGATTGTGGTAAATTTACCTGAAATCTTGTATTTCTACCACTGAGCATGCATTGTATCTAAATTTTGATAGCACTGAGTAGCCCAAAACTTAGATCATTATAAAACCTCACCGGGATTTGCAATCACAGACCTGTGTCAGATACAGAGAGCAATTTCTCGGTTCTTCTCAGAACATACCCACAGGGCTGGGCCTTCTCCCACATGTGGTAAAAGCAGGAAAAGCCCTCGCAATCTCAGCAGTGATTGCTGTGCTCCTTACACTGACCCAAGCCGCAGACCCTCCTCTTTCTGAGACCACCTCACCCCTCTCTGAAGAATAGTAGCAACATGGATGTAAGACAGAGAGGCAAGCCTGTCTCTTTTATTTTTTTTTTTAATCCCTTTCACTTAGCTAAACAGACATGTGACATCAAGGTGCTTAAGGATCAAGGACATCACTTCCTTAATTTCCCCTTCCCTCTTAAGGCTAGTGCCTTATTCCCAGCCCACATACTTTGCCTTCTCACCGGACAGTGAGTAGCGCTCTCGTGCACCTAATGCAGAAGGGCCTTAACAAGATGTCCCACTGCAGAAAATACCGCAGTCTTCTGTCTGGGGCACCTGCATCAATGCCTTTCAAGCCAAGAAGGGAAAGCAAGATGATTTTCCTCATTCAAAAGCACTTCTAGCATGCATCAGCCTTTCTTTCTGTATATGCCCTTGTAGATTTTCCACAGAGAGAACGAAGACCACTGCAGACTGAATAGTCATGTATGAACAGCAAGTTTGCCTTTTTTAGCTACTTTTGGTAATCCTTGTATAAGNAGCTGNTGATCACAAATTTCTCCCATTNANGTCATCATGGTTTACTATTGAATANCTGTTTATAATTTCCTTGATAAGGTAAATCTATGAGGATTTCTCTTAGTCTTTTAGTTTAATGATGAAAAGCCACTCCAGCACTTTCCTTACAACTTGCAAATTTATCACCGTATTGTCTGAGGTATGACCATCAGAGTTAGTCATACTATCCAGGCACAGTTGCATCAGGGACAAACACTGCTTATTAATACCGTCTTGCACTCCTTTTCAACATCCTTCCTTGCATGTACAACTCCAGAAATGTCAATGGTCTCCTTTACTGCAACTTTGTCTACAGGTGGCTCATGTCACTTCATTTCTACTACTAGACACAAATTCTCAAAAAGTCCTGACATACATCCTCTAGCTGTAACTTCTAGGAGTAAAATGTTGCATTATGTCTATCATGGTGCGTGCTCTGCAAAGGGGTTCATGTTTCTCTGTGATCTAAATGGTCCTTATTAATTGGTCATTTTCTGCTCTCCAGTTAATATCCAGTCAGCTGCAGTTTTTTTTGATTAATAGTATAAATTATTTTATATGTTCTTCCAACTATATTTCATATTAGCTTTTGAGGTCAGCTCTTAATTTTTTGTCAGGTGCAGCTCTGATTTTATATAGACCTGATTTGGTTTTTTCATCAGAAAGCCTTATGGTAGAAACCCAAGCATCTCACAAATATTTACATCAATAGAGACCAGGTATTAGCTATCTGACCCTGCCTGCAGCTTTGCAGAGACTGACACATAATGAAGTGATATGAAACTGTCACTTATGCCTAAATTGCTCCTCACTCTTATTGAGTGAGCTTCTTGACTCCGTCAACCTTGTTTCCAGGAATGGAACCAGACAAGCAGCCAGGTAGCTACTGTGAGGCTTTCCTTGTAGTTTCTCGGCTGTTTAATGCATTTGTTTATTAGAAACTGAAGTGTTATCCCTTAAATCAAGCAGTCTTTTCTACAAATGCGTCATCTCCATGTCTTTGCCTCTTCAGATGAGGTTCACTGACCCGGGAGTGTCTGAAGAATCTCCCCTGGCTCCCAGCATTTTGAGGCCTACATGAGGGAAATGTCAAGATGGTTTTTATTTTGGAAACATGCGTTCCTTTCTCATGGCTGCTGTAAATATTCTCTCCTTATCTTGCAAGCCCATCAGAGGAAGAATAACTATAGTCTTTCTACTCCCTGGAATTTGAAGTAGGGTGTCTAGAAATTAGCTGAGAGACTAAAAGCAGAGTATTGGGCGGGCAGCAGTATACACAGCAAAAACATGCATGCGAGTGCAGTCTTATATAACAGCTAGCTAATATTCTCCATTGTTCTTGTTCTGGAAGCAAATAAATATGATTTTCTATATTTTTCCAACAAACATAGGTTCAAAGAAAAATATACAGGTGAAGCTCACAGCCATACATTGTCCTGGTTATTTATCTCAGCCCTTGGCACGTCACCAAGCTCCGACAAGCTCAGGACAACCACACATGTATGAGTTTCCAAAAAGGGTCTAGTCCAGACAAAAGGAAATTTTTTTCCCTGGAGAGCTGAAAATCATCATTTGGTATATGGATTGTTGCTTTTGGAAAACTTATATTTAGTCTGCTCTCCAAAATTTGGTTGTTTCAATTGGTAACATTTTTTAACAGTAGTGATTTTTTTATTTTTGATTGACTTATAGTGACAATTTTCTTTGACTACTTGCCCGCCTCTGGCTTCTTAAAGCCCTGGTTTCAGGAGACCAGCTGTCATATTACACAGAGACTGCTTAGGCTGATGTTCTTTTCCCTGGAGAAATAATGATCAAGTCATCATGTTGATATTGAACTGTAAGCAGTATCTAGTACTACCCTTTCTCTACTGTTTTGCTCCTAACTGGATTTTTCTTCATCAGTCCAAATCTAACATACCACCAAGCAATTTTGCATTTAACTCTTCTATTTTTAGCCACTCCTTTCCTAAACAGTAATTATCAGCTGTGGCCCTCTTAAACATCTCTGCAGTCAGTGTTGTGTGATAAATATATTTAAAGAGAGCAAGTTAAAATATGAAAGTTCCCTCAAGATGATTGCAACCTTTACAATGATAAGGTGTAGGCCACAGATGTCCACCACATCCTAAACACATCAGTCACTATATATAAAAGCATTATTAAAATCTGTGCATAGCTGGGAATTTTATTCTATTTTAACAGCAGAGCAGATTTTTTTATTAGGACTAATTTTATCGGTGGAGACAAATTTAATTCTCTACTCTGTGCTAGCAACTGTTGATCTACATCCCTGATCTTACCCTTTCATGCTAACACCTAGGTTTCCTTCCCTTCTGATTACCTGCTTCCCCATGCCAAGGGAGTGACTTAAGGTCAGCACGTCCATGCAGGGCTCCTACCTTTTCTCTCATTCCCTTTTCGAACATCACTGACAATCCCCTCAACCTTTATGTTTCTTCTGTGTGCTTCTGTGGCTGCAGTGCCATCCACGCCTTATAAATGCAGCAATCCTCTCCCATACAACCTGCCAGAATTTTTCCATCAAAGCAAGGGCCCATTTAGACACCAATACAGTTTTTTTGCTTCATTTGTGTTCTCAGCCTATCTTCACCTGGAAGAGAAGAGAGCGGGTGATAGGTCCGGTACGATTCTGTGGATTGAGGGTGAATTTTTCTTGCTCTTGGGAGCAACTAAATGCTTTTGGAGACAAAAAGCTTCCAGAACACAACACAGGATGAGTGGACAAAAAGAAAGAGACAGAGCAAGGAACCAGTAGACCACAGCGTGGGAGCAGCCAAGAGCAGCTGGCAGCTCTTGCAATCGTGGGATGATTGATTTCCAGACACCAGAGGGGACTCCACAGAATCTGATGTCTTTAAACTGACTAAACCCAAAGTTGAGCCTGTCTTCAGGGCTACACTGGTAAAACGGAGATTGTTCTTCAAGTTGTTTAATTTCTGTTATCTCTAAACAGATCATGTCAACACAATTGTTCCAGATCATATTCTCTCCAGAAATCTAGCTTTTCAGAATTTAAAAGAATTCTTGGTCTCCTCTGGGGTCACCACTACAACAGAAAGGTCTAGGCAAAACCAGCTATGAAAATATCTGAAACAACAACAACAAATGTACCTACAAAAGCTCAGGACATAAAAATCCATTTGTGTGAGTTATTTTATATGGAGAAAACTTTGGCATGGAAAAAATAATGCTCCATTTCACTACATGAGAAATCTTGAGGGCAAAGACTCTTCTCCCCTGTGGACACAACAGGACAGCAAAACTGTGGCCTATCCAGGCAAAAAGGGCAGCCTAGTTGGTGCAGATGGGCAAGTTAAACTAAGATATAAAATTATATTTTCTCAAAACAAAAAAAAAGAGGAAAAGAAAGATATCCATGGCATGGGTGCAGCTGCTGGAGAAAGAAGTGGTCTTTGAAGTGCTGGGCAGGAATACAGAATGCACTGGAGAAAAGGTGTTAGCTAAAATAGTATTGCTTATTCATTACTCTCTTATTCAATTTTTTACTGTATTACTCAACCAGGAGCACTTGGTTATCTTTAAAAATTCTCTAAAAATAAACAGCCTTCAAAATTGTCATCAATCACATTCATAAATTAATCTAGCAGAAAAATAAATACGTGAGACCTTGGCATAAATTGACTGTAAAAAGCCTGGAAAGACTGTAAAATTTGTGAAGATAAGCACCCATTGTCTACAGGGTAGGAATGAAATGCCAGTGTTTTTGATGGGCCCTCACAGGTCCCAGCAGTTAAATATCTGTATGGATTTTTTAGAAAGGATTTTACAAAAGTTGAATAGATTTCTATGGTAATATAGCACCACGTCAACACATTTCTTGCTCAGGCAAAGATAGCAATGAAAGAAATATTGCTAATAGCTTCCCAAAGAAGGAAGGGGTCTAGTTTTTTTACCTTCCTGCTTACCTATTGTTCCTCCATTCTCATCTCTCCTCTTCTCTCCTTTCCTCTTAACTTTCTTATAATGGAAGGAAACCTGCCACAAAAAGACCACGAGGATCTAACTGATTTTCCTCATGTCCAGTATTTTCACTCACAGGCCAAAGGATCTCTGCTGGAAAAAACCACTACTGAATGGAATAAATACAAACAAGCATGCTTGAAAATGCTGCAGGAATCAACTGTAGATACTGGTAAGGAAATAAACAGCACAATAAAATCACGTGTTAAGTAACATTAATGAATATGCAAATATTCTTTTACTTGCTTTGCAAAATCGTGTGCCTGTTGGTAAGTTCTAAATGTAGAACAATCAGCTGTAATTAGACATGCAAGCATGCAATCATGAAGTTAATGGTTCTCTTTGTCGTGAAATATATCACTAAAGGTGTCACTGAATGCCTAATCAAGTGGTAGGTGCTACACATTATTGGTCTTTTGGGTGGAGACGACCAGTTTTCACTTCCCTTTTCAGCCTGAAGGAAGTCAAATCCATGTTATTGGAAATTATGCTAACCACAAGACAACACATCATCCAGGGAGAAGAAGATGTCTCCCATTTCTACACTTTAGAAACAGAGCCATAGCAGACAAGAACCCAAAATGCATCAGTCAAGACAGAGTCTGGTTTTTGCCTAGCGAAGGCAGCTGGGGAGCTGCCTTATTCTCACAGGACTGCTTATGCATTTTGTGATACAGTCATTAGGCTAATAAGCTAAGACACAGAGACCAGGTTGCCCTGTGTTCAGCTGACACTTATAACCATTAGCTTTAAGTCCCTTATTTATTCTTCTGCCTCCATAGTGTTGGATTCTTGGCTGAAGAGCAGCGTACCTTCAGAAGACAGTGTCTTCTCCTGAAAAGTGGCAGAGAGTGGAAAGGAGTCCACACCTCCTACCTCTGGTTGAGTGCTCCAAGTTTCATGCTGTTTGGCAAAAGGGGATCTTATAATCTGTGATTATTTCACTCTTAAAAGTATGAACTCTGCTCAGCTAGATGTCTGTCTTCAGGAGAGGATGACACAGGCTTCATCTGAGTAGTTGGAGAAGTTCAAGAAGTACCTGGAAGAGAGGTGGCTGCATTCACCAAGTACAGATTAAGAGTGAAACTGTGCTTTGTATTTTGTATTCACTGACTATAAACAGGTCTCTGCCTCTGTGTGCAAGTGGTACACTCATGGTCATCTCACTTCATGGTTACCTCACTCCATCAATGGCACTGGGACATTCCAAGATGATGTTATGAGCTTTGACTCACTTTGCTGGTGGCAGAAACCTGCATTTATGACATTGCAGTGTGCAAAATTGTCAACCAGAATGTATGGTCTGATTAAGATCAATGCGTGTATTTTTCATCATTCAAAATGCATTTAGAAGTTGGAAGCTATTTCAAAGTATTGGCCTGGGATTATAAAGCAGCATAAAAAAAGAAAGATATTTTCAAGCCTAAATTATGTAATGTTTTATGTTTTAAAGTTCCTTAAACTTTTCCCAAAAATACTGAAATCTGTAACTTTCACAGACCTTTGAAAAGAAAAAGGGAAGATACACCCTGTGAGTCAAGGAAACTATTTTTAGTGATCACATTCAGTAACAGCCTTTCTCTTCTTTCAACTGAAATAGGAGTTTCTGAGAACGAGCAGTTCTGCTTGGGCATGGCAGCATGCTGAAGGAATGAATCCTCATGCTCTCCAGCCTGCGTCACTGACCTGCTCCTGAGGCAGCTGCAGCTCCTGGCAGTTGTGACAGCATGATCTAATTGCCTTAGCTTACACTGCGAAGCTGTAACAGTTGGGGAAACAAGGCAAGACCCCATTCTCATTTCTGAACGCCCATCTCCATCAGGAGCTTGATTCAGTTTTCATAGTATATGTGGGGCAGGAAATTAATTTTCACTCATTCTTCCTGAGCTTTTGGGTGTGCTTAAAAGCAAAAAAAGAAGCATACCAGCTATGGAAATGCAGCAAAATACCCATCGAGGACCACCAGAACTTAGCTAGGGCATGCAGAGATGCAGTCAGGAGCTAAGGCTTATCTAGAACTGAAACTGTCCAAAGATGTTAAGAGCAACAAGCTTCATGAGCAGACACACAGAGAAGACAGAGGCTCATTGCCAAACAGGGCAGGGAAACTAGTCACTAATAAAGAAGCACGCAGAAAACTACAGACCCTGTAGTCTTCCTTCAGTCCCCAGGAAAGCAATGGAACGAGTGCTCATAGAAAGTGTCACTAACCAAGTGAAGCTTGCTTTGACTGTGGGAAATAAGGAAGGGGAAAACACAGAAAGGTCAGACTAAGAAGCTGCCTTAAACTACAGGCTACATGACTACACTCAGAGAGGCAAGAAGGCAAAGTAATGAGTATTGCAAAGTGGACTAAAGTTTTTCTGGAAAGCAAGGGAAGCAAAGCACATATCAGCCTAGCCAGCACACTTGCAGGATAGCTTACAACTGAATCTGACAAGAAAGAAAGAGCAAGAGCAGTGAGAAGATAGAGATCAATGATCTGTGGTGAAAACCTGGTGTGCAGAAACCCTTAGCACAATGCAAGAGTGTTATATGGTGGGAAGCAGAGAATGGTGGCTTTTGGTGGCAATTAGAACTAAGCCAGATGACCCAGGAGGCCAAAAGCAGTGACACATGGCAAGATATCAGAGGGCAGTAGTTTGTAGCAGGTGATCAGGAGAACCATAGAGATTCAGAATTCCAGTTTTCATGAAATGGAGAAAAAACTATTTTTCTCCTGGCAGCCTACCCGATTCACACCTGAACAAATGTTGGTAAGATATTGGGGAAAGGAATACTAAAAATGCGCCTATAAATGTGAACAACTACACCTGTCATAAGGCAGATGGGGTCATAGATGTTCAGCCTCAAAGGTACAAGGGAATTACTAAGAAAACACATATTGTGCTCTGTATTTTAGCAGAAGCATCCCAAGAAGATGCGGGTGAGATAGCACACCACTGTCTTTGTTGCTTCCTGTATTCTTCTTCCCACGCAAGTTTCTCAAAGTATTGCTAAGTATTATGGAAAGTAAAGAGGATATACTCATCTAGTTTTGGATGAACAAAAGCATTAAAGAGAGGAGAACTTCAGCTTACGGAGAAGAAAGAGAGAAAGTAACCAAGAGACTAGTGCAGCCATTAATGCGTTCTGTTTTATTTTATCTTACTGTAACCTGGTTGCACCATTTCAGTCCTGCATTATCAAATGTTTTATATTAACCTGAAGTCCTGTGAGTGATGTGATACCTGTGGAGCTTGAAACTGAGTTAGTGTGAGATACTACCAGCTCCCTAACCTCGATTGCCCAAAGACTCAGAGGAGTCACTACCCGAGAAACTGGCAGTAATCTGAGCTGAGAACTGGTGTCACGGGGGCCATGAAAGGTGCAATATCCTCTGTTTACCAGCAAAAGATCTGCAGCATGTACCAAAAACAAGAAGTGAGAGCACAGCTGGAACCTGTTACAGCTGTACAACAGAGGCTCAGGATGATTTTGACCGATACCCTTACCTCAAAACGCAGCAGGTAAAACCTGCTGTTGTGTGGATCCAGGGAAGAAGAGCAGCAGCCATTTCTGCACTGTGCACTGAACGTTGTGGAGAGAATGCACAAAGTTTATCTGCTTGATCTTGTAAATACTCTGGAGTAGCTTGCAGGTTACCTGGAACAGTATATAATGGTTTTCGTGATGGTCCATTGTCTGAACAACTTTTTGTAACACTTCTATTTGCTTCTCTCCCCAGGCATACATTGTAATGGAACATTTGATCAGTTTGTTTGCTGGCCTTACTCTTCCCCAGGAAACGTCTCTGTTCCTTGTCCTTCATATTTGCCATGGGTGGAAAATGGTAATGTGAAAGCGGTCACTTCTCTTCAAGTTTATGCTGGGAATCCAGCTAAAGGACAGATAGTACTGGTCTCTCTTGTCCCAGTGTCCTCTAAAGCGTCTGAGGGCTTTCTTGTCTCACCTCTTTTCAGCTTTTTTCAGAATTGAGGCACAAAATTGTTGTCAGTGTTCACTATTTACCCTTTTTCGCCATCTGTAACTGTTACAGCTCCATATTGTCTGCTATAAAGTATGATTTCCAAGACTGTGTAACCCTACTGCTAGGCCTTTATTGGCAGTAACAGACTCGGGCTTCACCTTCTGAGGCTCCACTTCTGGGGTCCCCACTGATCCCAGACATGAAGACAGACATTTCTCTCCCAGAAAACTGGAATAGCCAAACAAAGCAGCAGTCCAAGCAGTCAGTCCTCCAGCAGGACATACCGCACCACCAGCAAGTGGTGTGGTGAACAAACTTTCCGAGCATCCTTTTCCTGGAGAGGGTGGAGCAGCGAGGCTCTTGGGAAGGGGGAAAGAGTAACATCTGCAGGAGCAAAACAGTCTAAGCAAACAACATTCCCTTTCTCCTAAAGAAATGCAGGGGTATTCCTACCACTGCAGTCTAGCATTTCTGAATCCTGCTACACAGGCTTTCTTAGCTACATGTGGCTTTCTTAGCTGCATTTCTAATGCCACTTGGAAGGATCAGCTGTGTTGGAGTCCTTTAGCTTATTGGAGACTACTACAGGGTCCTTATCCTAGCTTTCTCCAGCTCACCCCACGCGTGGTTTGCTCTGTAATGTCATAATTTGTCCTTTTTTGAGCTGCTAAACAGAAAGACACCCAGCCTCTATCTAGTGTCCCAAACAACTGCTTCTGCCAACCGTCTGGAACAAATTCAGCTCTTCAGAATAAATATAAAAGCATTTCCTTCCCTCCCTCCATGTAATAGAGACTTTTTTTTTTCTCTTTTTCTATCTAAATTTCTACAAAAGCAAGATGTAAGACATTGCACCAGGTTATGAGGCGTTCAATGTGTCCACAGTGAGGAACACGGTGGGCTGCTGTGTTACAGCATCACCTGGCATTCTCACCCATGCCACAGCACCTCAGGAGAAAAGGCATTAGAGACTGCACAGCTGTCTCTTTGTCCTAGAGATTTTGCAGGACTGGGGTTAGGGTTGCTTGTGGTCCCCATTTCTATTGCTGGTCCGATTGCCAAGGTTTAGCTGTGCTTGTTCTGGGACACTGATGGACTCGGACCAGAAATGTTCGCAAGCTTGAGATAAATGTACTGTGGTTTGTCATCATTGCCCAGCCTGAGCACTGACAAATTAGAGTAGGCTAGAAATGATATTTCTGATCACATTTCGTAGATACCTTCAGATTTGTTTTCTGTGCCTAGTCTTTACACAGAGCTCCTCCATCACAGCAGACTATGCTCCCAAAGCAGCTCTCTCCATTGCAGTTATCCTGAGTGAAATAAAATAATCTGGTTGTTGCTGCAACCCTTAAATAATCTCTAATTAAAAATGGATGAAAAAGCTCAGGTCTGATTAGAAATAAATGGAAGGCAGCTGTTGAGGACAACATCAAAAAAAACCCAAACATCAGCCAGGGTCCCCATGGCATTCTGCTGATGTGATGGGCAAATTCTCAATTAGTATAAACTAGGAAAATGAAGTGAAAGCCAAGAAAGCTTCACCTGTTCACAGCACCTGCTGATCAGGCCCCAAAGCAGGTAAATAAAACACCAGCCACAGGTGTTTCAGAGGAAGATTATTCCCTAATCAAACCATACTCTTCCTCCTACAGTTTTGACTGCCTAGCCTGGGAAATGTGCTCCTCATACTTCATAGAACTTCTGAGCTTAATGAGGAAAAATTAATAAAGTGAGATGTAGAATTTTCTTTTGGATGTAGTAACTATGTAAATTTTGTAAACACCAGGTACATTCTGGGAATTTCTTTCTGCTAGATTGCATTCCTACATTGTCTTCTGTTAATATGAAAAATGTATTGTGATAGACAAAAGGAAAGTGGTTTTTATTTGGTTTTTTTATGTGGGGGTAGGGTGGTGTCTATTGCTGTGGTGTAAGGGAGAAATCTTTAAAATGTGTGTGAAAAATGAAATCTTTATTTTGACCTTTCAGACCAAACCTCTGTTTACTTTCAGGAAGTGTAGGAAATGTACACAGAGTCTGCTTGGATGGAGGGACTTGGCAAACGAAGGAAAACTCCACAGACATTTGGCGTGACAGTTCAGAATGTTCTGAGAAAAATCATTTCAAAAAAAAAGTAAGTATGTTTTATATTCTGGTTTAATACTTTAATCTTCTTAATCCCTTCTTGAGTAACTGATAAAACATTTCCATTGAATACCTGCAAAAGATGTTCAGATTTCATTTAGATTACCAAATGGAAACCTGTTATTTTATTTAGAGGGAGTGGAGGAGGAAAGATTAAGGAGGGAGATGCCTGCTTTAGATGCCACAAATTATTTTCAGTTCAGAGTCCAGTCACGTGTGCTGAATTTCTCCTAATAAAATTGAAAAAGGCTACAACTTGACAAGCAAATAACTTCAATTCAAAGCAGCTCATCGTCTGCCCCAAATCACTGTAGTCTGCCAAGGTCGGAGAACTTCATTCCCTGCCGCTTCCTCAGCCTTTTAGCTTTCAATGAGCCGGTAACCGGTCCTTTCAAATGTAGCTAGTCACGGGCTGGAGGATTCACGGTGCAAACGCCATCCCTCCCGGTGTGATGCAGCGGCGGGGGAACGGCTCTCGCCAGCTGAATAAAGAGCAAACCGGACACTCTCACCTCGACCGCGCTCGTTGTGCTGAAGATAAACCGAAAGCAACTGCTGCTCAGCCCCGGTTGGCCCCGTCCCCGCGGAGGGGCCGCAGGTCGGTGGCAGCCGAGCTCGCCGCCACCCCCCCCCCTCCCCGGGCTGGCTCGGGCCGAGCAGTAGGACGGGGCTGACCCTGTTCTCTGCTCCCCGCTGCACAACCGAGCAGCGACTGGAAACGGCTGCAGGAGAACGACAAAGAAGAGTAAAGCGTGGGGCTTAGCCGGGTTCAGCTTTTTGTGGCTTCTTTTGCCATAGAGTTCAGCTTAGCTGGTGTCAAAATTAAGTCTCTTAGGCAAGCACTGTTGATTATTTTTTACTTTTTAGTACTTTATCGGGTGAGCTTTGTTACTGTTTATTAATTTACTGAGTAACATTATTGATCACTTTATTAAATACCGTGAGTTCAGGATCCCCATGTGCTACTAAGTTTTTACTACACTCTTGATACAGTGAGTACATGAACTTCCAAACTCACAGTTTATTTATACAAGAGTGATAAATATTCTTAAGTACTGAGAGTTTTCCATGGCTTGTTGACCATTCTGGATCGCAAACTTCTGAGTGGGAGACACATCACTTCATCTTGTGCTACAGCAGGCAATTTCTCTGAAAGCTTTAACCAGCTTTCCTACCCACACTAAAGGTGGTTTTGTACCTACTTGTTATATTTAATGGAAAGCCCCAAGATTTTGGGAATAACCCTCTGCTAGTATCTGCACACATCAGAGGAATCAGCTTGATTCCATGTGCTTTGGTGTTGCAAAATTATCACAGCCAAGATGATAACTCATGCTTTTTATTAGGTTCCTGCCTGTTTGAATGTTTTCATGGAGTAGAGTGACTAACGGCTGTGCTATGGGAATCTCCTGCACCCACACTGCTCTCCCTGGGCACGTGCACCCTCTCCAAGAGAGTTTCTACGAGCAGGCACAGCTCACCCATGCTATACATAGCATAAATTGATTAGAGACGACTACTGGCAGGAAGAGAGTGCTAAAATCCCTGGCGCCGAGCAGTAAGACAATTCGCAAAAGCAGCAGCAAAATCACTGAAGGAAGAGACACAGGTTCCAAGGAAATCTTTGCAGGCCAAATATGGATAATACAAGTCACATACCCTGTACCTCTACGTCCACTCTGCAGAGAAGCTTTTCTCGAGCTAAATCAGCAATACGAAGAGATGAGAGAGAGACATAGCAGCTAAACAGAAAGACTTAGCAAGAATAAATGTTAAAAAAAGTGAAGTGGAAAGGTGTGAGTGTCCCCCTTCCTCCTCTGAGGTCTCATTTGTCATTCAAAGACATTCTGGAAAACTCTAATTTAATAATTTTGATTTTTTTTCTTTGAACTCATGTCAGAAGTCAGTCTATTTCAGTGACTCTAGACAGAGCTGACTCTAAAGTTGTACGGACACAACTGGTCCGTAACTGTCCCCAAACCACACACATAGCAATTGCGCATGTGTGTACAGGTGGAGTGAGCTGATCTCTGCAGATATTAAACCTCCAGGATCCATTTGGTGCATGTAATCATGGCAATGATTAGCTGCAAATCGGCCTGTGAATGGTGTTTGCGCAGGAGCAATCTGGAAATGAGACCGTGAGTGCGTTCGAACTTGAAAAGAAACGAAGGCCATCTGCGAGTGTCTCTGTCGTGCAGTGATTTCATGAGGCAGCGCAGGGAGCAGGCAGCAGAAACCTCCCCTGGCTGCCTCGCAACACAAAGAAGTTGGACTCCAAAGTTTCTGAGCTGTGTTCGTGCTCTGCACGCCTGCCTGCATATATAACACATTTTTCTTCTTTGTTCCTAGGAAGAAGAACATAAATTGCTTACTACACTACAGCTGTTGTACACTGTAGGATATTATTTTTCACTCATCTCACTTGTATTAGCTCTCCTTATACTTTCTTTACTCAGGTTAGTACAAATTTACATATGTTTTATAAGTGCAGACCACAGCATGCACATTCTTCTTTTCATGTAATTGAATTTATTGCTTAGCTTCAGATGTAAATAGTTTGGTATTTTCCTAATAAGCATCATAAAAGCAATTCCTAAGCAAAATCCATTGATGGCAACCATATGATTATAACTATTTTTTTAATTTCTGCAAATTAAATATATTCCAGAGGATTCATACACTGTTTTTTCTCCCACAGAAAACTTCACTGCACAAGAAACTACATCCATATGAATTTATTTGCATCTTTTATCTTGCGTGCCACAGCAGTTCTTATAAAAGACACTGTATACCACCGTATTTACTCCAAAAAACCTGATGATGAAACTGGATGGATATTATACCTTAGTCCTGAGGTTACTTCTTAGTTCATTACTAATAGTAAATATGTGCTGCTAGTGGCTACAACAGTTACAGCTTTGGAAGTTTGCCGTATGGTAGAAAGTGTTCAGATGTTTGTTAGCTGAGAAATTTTGCTGATAAAGCTTGGAGTAATCAAGAAAAAAATCCTGATTTGATAAATTGTAATAGATTGATTTTGTATGAAACCTTGTATAGAATCAACAAATTAATCAATATTTATGTTTAGAAACATCCAACTAAGCAAAACAGCTTACACCTGTAGTTTCTAGGAAGAAATCTATACATTATTTAGCACTTATAAAACACTATATTTATTCATTCTTCATATGCATAGCACAACGCAATGCACACAAATCTTACTTTCAAGACAATATTATAAAAAAATGTATTTGCTGTGAAAGAACACTATGAAAGAAAAAAAATAGTTTAAAGGCGTTTCTGTACTAGGAAGATGTGTGAATTTTCTTACACCTGTTTAGACAAAGGAATAACAACATCTCTTATTGGCGACCGCTGTGGAGGAATTATACTTGTACGATGTTGACCACTGTGGATAAATTACACTTGTATGATGTTGAATTAGTATAGTTTGCCCATGTCAACAACCAAATTTACCTTTAATAGCTCATCAGTAAAAGTTCTGAGATGCTGATCATGACAAAGAGCAGATACCCCACCCTACACTGTCACTGCCTCTTCCTACTTGTCACCTCCACTCAGACTCTCTGACAATGTAGAAATCTTCACTGTTGCACTCCCCTCCCGCCTCACCCAAGCAGCAAGGACAGCCTGGTGAGACAGGTGACTGAGCCACAGTGATATCACAACCACGTGCTGGTTTTAAAGCGGTTACTAAAGTAACAAGAGAAAAACAGGATTTATCAGAGCTTTTACGTATTAATAATGATTCCAAATCTCTCATTTCTGCAGATTATTATCATTTGCAGGACTGCCCAGTTTTTCATGCATTACTCTGTTGGGGCAAATTATTTCTGGCTATTAGTAGAAGGAATTTATCTGCATACATTGTTGATAACTGTTGTCCTCTCTGAAAGACGACTGCTACAGACATACATTGTGATAGGATGGGGTAAGTAGAGAAGACTTTCCAAGTTCTTGATTCTGTTGTACTTTTGAGTTGGTGGTGGATACTTTGTAACAAAGAAAAAGTCGGAACTCTTGTTTGTTTGTTTTGAAGTGGATGACTGTCAGTGAAGGTATACCAGCAGTCATACTTTCAGTGCAGTTCAGCTTAGCCTGCAGATACAGAAAATGGGTGAATCGTTTCCTAAGAAAAGAGAAGCCTAGTGCCCAGAACAAGAAGAAATTTGGCTATATTTGGCTGTATTTTCTGTCATCATTGAAAATTATGGTACTATCAACAGCTTCATTTTCTTCCTTTGTAATAGAGCACCTAGATAGCAAAGCTGTCTAAACTTTAACAATTTTCTTTATGTGTTCACCTTCTGAGGTCACCTTGAAGTTCGAAAGTATGCTTTAAGTTAGAGGACAATCAAGCGCTGCATGATTCAGGCCTTATATTTCAGGCATTTTTCATGGAATAAAGACAATGTAAAGTTAGTTACAAGCATTTGAAAAATTTTCTGTGAACTATGTCATGTAATCTGACATTTACATTTGCTGCTTACTCAAAGAGCAGAATTCTGTACCTTGCCTGGACAAAGCAGAAAATCGAGGTTTCCCAAGACCCAATAATAATCTAAAATCTGCCTGTACAACTTACAGCCTTTGAAGGTTTTAAATGAAGATAAAAAATGTGGTCTTAGACAATATGTAGATTTGTTGCAAGAGTTATTGGTTAAAATCCAGTGGCCTGAGTTAAGGAGGAGGATAGGATGGATGGCCATAAGAACTTTTGATTGTAAAACTTTCATCAGTGTATGGTTTTACAAGCTGATTCACTATCACCACATCTATGCCTGTTGAACTGTGTTGTCAACCGTGAAACTGTGTATCCAGGACTATGGGACTATAGTGTATAGCCCACTTAAAAAAAAAAAAAAAAAAAAAAAAAAAAAAAAA
>Ga0065711_1026809_pt1 | contig 59351 bp, 33 predicted proteins | sample Hoacrofraction12_FD_59098 | JGI IMG/M metagenome (GOLD analysis project Ga0065711, IMG submission 59098) | Hoatzin crop microbial communities from Cojedes, Venezuela - Epithelial fraction 12 v2 (version 2) | ecosystem: Host-associated > Birds > Digestive system > Esophagus > Crop | place... | reverse complement strand
CCTGGACGCGGTGCTGTGCAGCCTGCTCTGGGTGACCCTGCTTCGGCAGGGGGTTGGGCTGGGGGACCCACAGAGGGCCCTGCCAACCCCGAACAGTCTGTGATTCTGTGAGAAAAGCCGATGCATCGCCTCCCTCTGCCACCGAGCCCGGGGACCGGCAAAACCATTCCAGCTGCCTGTCCTGTCGAAGCTTCAGCAGGCAGAGGAGAGGGGATCACACCGAGAGGAATGTGAGAAAGCCGTAACACCTGGGCTGGTACCTGCTTTTATTATTCTTAGACTTTTGCTGTGCCTGCAGTTAGCACATAAAGAAGCTGTATATAGAGAACAACCACCACACCTGGTGTTTGTTAATGCAGATGGGGTAAGTTCTCTCAATAACTAGCAGTTAAAATTAGTCAGTGGGATGCCTTTAAGCATGAGGAACACTTCTGCGGGAACAGAAAGATTAGCTCACTTGGAAAAACTTAGCTGACTTGTAAGGGACAGATTTGCAGACGAAAGGTACAGCGTTTCTTGCTGCTCTAACGAACTGGGTTTTCAGTGCTCTGAAGACACCATCAGAGTCAGAAGATAAGCGTCACTTCTTAAATTAGGCTCCAGGTCTTCAGAGGATTCTGGGGACTGGTCACTATTTAGTCAATATAAATAACATTTTCTGCTGCTTAATATGACTGGAAGAGAGAAGGGTGTCATGGCTAATTTGCCCTTCTATTATCTAGGAATTTATAGCTCACAGTTAATGCAGGGCAAATTTCTCTACGTAGCCCGCTCTTTTGCCTCGTTCTGTGGGATTTCAGTCCTGTGTCTCAGAAACCACCTCCCGATTTCACCAAAACCCTACTCTTCAGAGAAAAGCAGCAGCACATGAGGAAAATGAAAGCAGTTGTAATGGTCCCGATGGGCTGGGGAAGTCAGAGGCTGGGCAGAGCGTGCAGCGTTCCAGCCTCCCGAGCCACCGCAGACCTGTGATTCTGGCACTGCCGGTCCCTCCGTGCATCTCGATGCCCAGGGAGCAGTGACAAAAGGGGAGGTGAGACACGCTGAAAGAAAATGTTCTCTCATTCATTTAGAGAAACCGTCAGTGTGACGGTGTCCCAGGATCCACTGAGGCAGGTATTGCGTAACGCGTGGCAGGCAAAATCTCTGTTTACTTAGGTCCATAATACCGAGTTACTTGACATCTTTATATTATTAATAGACATACAGACTTTAATGACACGTTTTTGCAGTGGAGGAGCTAGCATTCTAGGTGAGGTGGACGTCACAGAGAGGAAGACAGTTACTGGAAGCTAAGGAACACCAGTCAGGCAGAAAGAGAAGGTCCGGAGGGAAAGCTAAGTGTGCACCTGAAGGATTGTAGCAGCTTGAGGAGACAAAGATGAATACAAGCCAGTTTAAAATAATTATGCTCAAGTCTTAGACTTGAATGGATGCAGAAACTGAGAAGGGTTCCCTTACTGCTGTTGCACCGACTTGCAGAGAGCGGGGGAAAAAAGGGTGTGATGAACATACAAGGACTTGAATGCCCTGACCTGCACCACTGGCTGACCTTGTGAGGGGTCTGGTGGGTGCTGGTGTTTCCAGTGTTTATCCCAGTGGAACTCTCGTGTTCTTCCCCGCTGAATGGAAAGGGTGAGTGCTCTATCCGTGGGTGTAAAGATCCCCAGGAAATGCTGTGAACAGCAAGTGTTGAGTGTTCATTGTGAAATGCTGAGAAGACATTGCTGTATGTATAGGAATCTGAAGCTCTGTCAGCAGTCTGGCCCTAACTAAGTGGGAGCAGATGAAGGGAGAGCAAAGAACTGTAGCAGCAGTACTGCAAACGTGCCCGAGTTATCTCTGAAGGGCGATGGAAAGAAAATCTTGATATCTACTATTGCATACACATTCCATGAGCAAGCATGAGTCCTTTCACGCTCCCATCAGTTCTGCACGTAGGTGTTGTGGTTACTTCTAATTTACAGTGCTCTAACCTCAAAAGAGAGGGCTTGGCTGCACTTCTTTAAAAATTACTTTGAAGACTCACTATCTTCACTGTGAATTTGACAGGCTCCCAGCAGAGCCTGAAATTTTTTTTTCTATTTTTAGCTGTAAAGCTGTAGTGGGGAATTGCTTACATAATATTTTAAGAAATGACAGCAAAGCACAATGGCATATTTTGACCTTTGGCATTAGATAAGTAATTGGCAGATTAAGTTAATTTTTATTCAAGTAGGGAGAATTGCTTTTTGCTTGCTTGTGAACTCCTGTACCATCATGCAAGATTAAACCACACAGGTACGTTTTAAAAACAGGTGTTGGTTTATGTGCCTCCCTTTTCTATTTGGTCACCTCTTCAAGTGAAGGAAGACCGCTCTGTAAGTGACAAATAGCGCATGGTACGTACCTGTGTGTGTGCATGTGTGTGCGAGAAGGAGAGAATTTCATGACTGGCATTCTAGTAGTGTTGCAAGTAATTTGAAAACTCGCCCAGAAAACATCTTTGTTACTGTGCAGTTGAGCAGCCCGTTTGAAGACCTGTGGCTCAGTGTAAGTCCTGCAGTGATTTCTCCCTTTTCCTTTTCAGACGCTGGGTTATGGGCAAGTCAGAAAGCCAGATGGATATAACTGAAATGAATACTCCAAAACCAAAGAAAAAAGTGCGATGGAGTGGCCTGGAAATAGGGCTAGCTGTTGTAGTGATTCTGCTAGCTATTGTAGCGATCACAATGATAGTTCTGTATGCAACGTATGATGGTGAGTACACGTAAACGGTCTTTGAATGTACAAATACATATGAATATAAAAGCATTTTAGGAAATTACTAAAAAATGCTTTAATAAATAGAATCCATTTTTTTGTATGTAGTGCATCTACATTGTGTGTATGTAGTATGTATACAGTGTTTAGTGTATAGTAAAAAAAAAAAACCCTGAAGTTGCACTGTATTAAAATGTTGTGTTAGCAAAGACTGTCTTGCGTGGCATGTACAGCATAAGAAAAAACATAAGAAAATAAAAGCTCAGAAATACTTGCCCAATAATAGAAAATTGTACCTTACCCAGTATATAAAATTAGATGATTAATACCTGCTACATCATAATCATATTTCATAAGTATGTTACTAGACAGTATGACACAGTTATCGGAAATGTAAAACTGCATCCACACTTACTGTTGCTGGACACTGACACAAAACTACTTTTTTTCCCAACACGGACACTATAAATTTATTTGTTCACACAAAGTTGTGGTAAGCACAAAACATCTGCTTGTTTGCAATACTTCTGTTTGTAATTATTGCTTCAGTAAGCAAAAAAACTCTATAAAATACATCACTGCTGAAGAAAACCAGACTACAGTGTTTCTTCCATATTCCTGTATATGTATGAAAATCCTATTTTTTCCTTTTACAGGCTGTTGTGGCAAGGACTTGTAGTGAGTGTAGTCATCCTAAGAGGTTTTGTGATTCAGCAGCCATACCAAAATATTTGAAAATAATTCAGTTCAGGGGTAAATACCCTGATAATTTTTTTGAAAAGATAATACAGAGAAGCTAAAATTTCCATATGGGGTCAAATTAGAATGTTTCCTTACATTGGAAATGAAATGCTTTGTTTCATCTTAAAGTAGTTAATAATTTTGTTTAAAATTTTTATTATAGTCTAGTTCAATTATGGAATGGAAAAATGCCATTCTGAAATGAAAAGTAAAAAAGTGTTTTATTTCTAAAGTCTCAAAAGAAAAAATTTTCCTGGTTCTGAATGTTGTCTTTTGTTTAGGAGACTTCAGAGTGAATGTCTCAGAATTTTCAATTAATTCCTCCAAAATCTTTTTGTCACTGAAGGGTGTTGCTGAATTCAAACTGACTTTGCAACTGTCCTCAGTCTATGTGCCATTTTTCTCTAAATTTCTTCTTTGTTATAAAAATAATATTTTTCCCACCTCTAATTGATTGAAAGAACATTTTACTCTGATGACTACAAAAATTCCACATGATGAGTGACCCTAAAGGGATGAAGATGATGGTATTTTTAGAGCCTGATCCTATAGATATTCACTTACTGAGTGTAAGGTGTCCATTCATCTTTATCTTACTGTACACGGCAATTAAATGCAATTCTAAAGCGACTGTCAATAAAAATAACATTTACAGTAGGTTGTAGTATACTGACATTCATTACAGAATTAAGCTGTGATTGTATCTTCTTTTAGATGGGGTTTGCAAGACATCAGACTGTATAAAATCAGGTAAGAATGAAAATATATACCTTTTAAATTAATTTTTACATTTTCAAACAGAATTACTACCCTGTAATGTTCCCATCTAACTGCAGACAAGTATGGCACATTGAGGCATGAGATCTGCTAACCAAAGTAATTTTCTTAGCATATTTCTTCTACAAATGTAAAAGCGTGTGATGTGATATTGTCAGATCTTACAAAGTCATCAGGGTCTGGCTACTTTAAGATTTAGAAACAGACTCTGAAGAATGCCTCCAGCTTCAGAAAATGTTGCAGTCAATCAGAAGATGGCTCTTCCCTCCCACACCCAGCTCCAAGTCAGAATTCAAGCAGAGGCTGTATCTCTAAAGAAGGCACATTAAAAGACAGTCTTGATCATTGATAGCCGTTAACGATGCCATACTACTCTTTGAGGCAATGCAATATTAATCTTCGTGTCCAGAAGAAAACCCAAATTTTATAGTCTGACAAGCTAACTTCAGCCTTCAGCAACAACTGCATAAAAAAAAAATCTTAGTTTCTGTCCTGGTCTGAACTCTACTAGAAAGCTACTGAAATGCATCAGAGGAATGCCGAGTTCCATACTCCATATCCTCTTGTGGTAGGTAAAGTGGAGGCTGTCCATGCTCTCCCTTTCCTCTCATCTATAGTTCTCTTATCCTTTCTGTTTTCTCCTCCAGATCCTGGTTTCCCTTTTTTGCCTAGTCTACTTCTAAATGTCCCCATTCTGTTTATAACACTTCCTGCACCTCATTAATACAGACTGATCCTAGGCTCGGCAGCAGCCTCCCTCTCCCATTCCTCAAAGGAAAGGAGCATTTAGCCGGGCGTGCCAAGATGCCTTTCAAGGGGCTGTATGCCAGCTCTGCCCTGCCTGCTCCTTTCATGCTGTTTTCCATGGTCCAGCTGTTGACAGTTCTTCATGCCCTTGCAGCAGTCTTCTCCAAGTCAGGAGGAGAGCCCTTCACTGCCAGTGTATAATCACCTTGTTATATCTGTATACCCCTCTTTTTCTGGGAACCTTCCGAAGATGGGACCCCTGAAATCACTCTCTTGGTGCTACTTTCTGGTAGGCATTCCTCTTTTGCTTTCTCCACCCCTCTAGAATAACTTGGCCACACAGTTCACAAAGGCTGTGGCCCAGTCACAGAGGGTGGCAAGAAATCTAAAATAGAAGCTCAGACCATGGATCATTTCCCAGCACCCACAATGTGACCTCTCAGCTTACCAAGAAAACATCTTGCATTTTGTTCAGCCTTGGTAACCTCCCATTCAAAAGCATCATAAACATTCTAATAGCTGTGTGTTACCTTCATGTCAAGTGGAACTTGTAACTTTTATGTAGATTCTGTACATTATGACTGGCCCCTCTGGAAGTTAAGAGAAAAGACAGCCCTAGGAGGAGCCAGAGACCCAGTATGTCAATAGGAGACACAGGAGAGGTGGTGAGGAGTCATAAAGGATTTGACAGTCAACATGCAAGAAAAATGCTTTAGCTTGTTGCCAAAAGTGTGTGTATTTAAGTACAGCTGTTAAGGAATCTGAGGTACACAGTGCCCCATAGGAGGCTTCCAAAAGGTTTGACTTGTAGATTTAGGCTTGCAGACATACCAGGAACAGTGTAGAAAGATCATTCTACTGGTTTCCTTACTTCCACGGGACTACTCATTTTAGGTCTCATTTTAGACAGTAGCCAAAGTAGCCAGGATGGTTGCCGCCACACCTCAGTCCTTGCTGGCGTCAGGCATTGGTGAAGCCCCAGCGCCGTTGTCTCAGTAACTGCATGTTGTCAGCAGCACAGTCTAAGAATCTTACGGGAGTTATTTCAGGTGGCCATCGCTGTCTCTTGGTTAAACTGCCAAGGTGTTTTTCTGCCACCATGAAAGCCCATGCTGTGGTTTGAAATATGTTCATATTAGTTATCTACTTGATTTTTTTTTTGATCTCTGAAGATGCTTGTTTTCAGCTAAATACACATATCTGTTAAAAAGAAGTTCAGACAGACTACGTAATGACGAATGACCTCAAAAAGCAAAAGCAGTAGAAGGTTTGCAGAAATAAGACATAATGTAAACTGAATTTCTAGCAAGAAGTGGCTAAATGAATTAAGCGGAGGAGTTTCACTCTTTTATGCTTCCATCAAAAGATTTAAACGCATGAAAATATTTAAGGGAATAAATAAACATTCTTACCAATTTGTTAGATTATCAATACAGAAGTAAAATTGTGAAAGGATTACAGTAAGGCCATTGATGGGGAAAAATGCAGGCTTACAAAATTACATAACAGGGTGAAAAAGGAGCATTTTAAAAAAAATGTACATTGCCTCAATTCAATAGAGATTGTTTTGGTTTAGCCTGGATAAGTGCCAGGTGCCCACCAAAACCCCTCTATCACTCCCCCTCCTCAGCTAGACATTTCCTTTAAATACAGCTTTATTTTATTCACACATTTATCTCATGTACTCACTATCATCTGCTCCATATTATACAAATTGTTTAGTTAAAAAATTGAAAGAGTAAGTCCTAAAGAAATCATGAGCATTCAGTCTCAAGACGTAAAATGCCAGGCTAATGCTGTACGTGTATTCCATGAAAGGGTTTTCTACTGGCAGGAAAATGAGCTAATGGACTTCCTAGAGCTTTTCTGTAATCCTCCTTCTGCTGTCCCTGTGTAGGACACGAAAACTGATCCACTGCAGACAGGGGGACTACTCTTGCGAATAACTACTGCTACGTGTGCAAGAACTGCACACTCCAGCCTGGAACACATAAAATTTACAACTGGGCAAAAGATAGCTTTGTATTTTACAAGGTGTTAATACTTGGTATTTACATACCACACTGTATGAGTCCTGGGAGGCAACCAGTGTATCTCATTAAATTATAATCTTTATAGTTAAGTTTTAGCTGTGGGGCTATACCTCAAGTAAGATCTAAACAGATGCAAAAGCCATGACGTCAAACTGGAACACTTGCTTCTGACCGTCTTAGGACCTGCAGCATTAGTAGGTGTTTCTGCCTAGCAAGGGTCAATTACCAGAAGCAGCAAAAAATCTGCACGGCCCATCAGCCTGTTGTGGCAACGAAACCTCACCGTGCAGGACCAGGGAGCCCCCCTGCGACATTCGGGTGTGCTGGCCATTACAGAGCTGTCAGTGCCAAATACTGCATCTGCCTGTAAATGGTGTAGAATGGATAGCTCTAAGCAAAGTTGGGAATGACCAGTTTTAATTAAAAATTGTTATTTATTAACTGAGCCAGGATTTCCATGTCCCACCACGGTATAATGCATTTAAGGCAGAAATTGCTCTAGAAGTGTTGGGCCTTCTTCACACTTATATGGCCATTAAAAGAAATATTGTCAGATGATGAAAAGGGAGGGGAGTGGTGGTAAGGACGTAATCACCTAGAGGACCTGTTCGATTAGGTGGTCACTAGAGTGAAAGAGGTCTTGGCTCCAGAAGGAGAATGCTGTGAATCAGAAACCCAGAATGGTTAGCTGGCATCTGCTCAGGCCTTCAGTGCTCAAAGAGCTTCAAAAATAGTTCAAAGAGCTTGTCAGAATTATGTAATTTAATAACAAAATTAATTTGTATTTTAAAAATGCAATGTAAAGTGCTTAAACAAAGATATGAACTGTATTACTGTTGTTTAATAATGATCTTACTGTGATGAATCTACAAGTTTAATGTTACTTCAAATCTTCTTCATCTTTAATTTGGCTGCTTCTTCCAGACCATGTAGGATAACATACAGGAGAAGTCTGATAGATACAGATAGAAAGCAAGAAGTATTTAACTTTGGAAAATTTATTGTGGTCTTTCAAGAAATACAATCAGAAATAGACATGAAGCGAAATGGTAATGCCTTACACCAGAACCAATCAATACTGTGGCAGTTTCTTGCAATGAATTTCAAAATTTAGTGATAGGTACAAGCCACTAAGAAAGAATAAAGTGAAGATACTGAGAGAATTTCTAGTACATTTAATAGACGAGCTTCAAATAAATGACCAGAAGAAAAAATGTACTGACAGTTTAATTGGTTCTACACAGGGTGAAATATCAGTAACCGCATGCTAATGTTATCAAGGTTTGCGAAATCTGTTGCAGTGTAGCAGATGAAGATACCGTGTAATTGCTACATTTGAGCATTTTTGGAATAAGCTGACATACTCTCTGCTAATTTTCCCGAGCTCAGACGGCACAGACTAATGAGAGTAGGGAATTTTGATGTCTCTCATATCAATTTCACTTAGGTAAGCATATTGTGTTTCTTCTGTGTCCTCCCCAGGTCACTGGTTGTTATGTCAGCTTTTACTGCTTTATTTGTAAGCTATTAAAGCAACAATTTGCAATCAGGAGTACTACAATAAAATTAATCATTAAAAGTAATTGAGATTAGGCCCTACATTCTTCAGTGACAGATAGGAAGTAGAATAAACAAGTGAGAATAGGAACAAACCCAAACACTGGTTCCTCAAAGCAGTAATGAGGACTAATGAAAAGTATACCATGCAATGTCTGTATTTGTATATGTATGAATTAACCTGTATTAGAATCAAAATAACAAAATATTCACCAGTCTCACGCTGTTTCCAGAGCAAAAGCATCTCAGTGTGTACAGCCATGAACTTACCATAAAGCTTCTTTGGGCACAAGCATCAGCTTATAAATAACTTACAGCATGTGTAGGAATCTGTCCAGCCTAATTGGTCCCACTGACTTTGAAGGGGCAATTCATGTGTCATTATGCTTCTGGGCTTGGTTGATTAAAAAAATCACATTTCATTGATTTTAATATATCTGTGGTATCAGCCAAATAATGAATGGTTATCTTCGGGTTCAGATGTGCAAGTTACACTCTTAAGGGGAATACTAAATACACGTATTTTGCATGAAGCCCTAAGTGAAAGACTGCTGTTCTCATGCCTGAGCTCTTTCTGTCACGTTTGCAGTATTTAAACTTCAAGCTTTGATAAAAGTTGATCAGCTAATATTGGCTAGCTTGGACTTTACAGCAGAGAAGTTGATAGGTGATTATTTTTGTGTGACAGTAGTAGGCACGGAAGACTAAACAGATGCTGCCTACAAACAGAGGAACCTGATTACACAGTTAAAGCAAGGTTGGATATTATATAGACTGCTAATAATTCCTCAGATTTATGCAAGATGTGGGTTTCTCCTGGGTTTTGTTGTTTGTTTTTCTTGCAAAAGTGACAAGACAATGGATAAAAGGCATCTTTTCTTGGTGTCAGCAGATTTCTCTATCCTGCCATTACTTTTTGGCAGGGCTGGCACACTGTTCTGCATGAGCCAGAAGTCATGTCCGGTCCAGGCTATTAAAGTCTTTGTTGCTGGACTAACGTGTGCCAAGATTATCCAAGGGACAGTGTTGCCCTTCAGAGGCTGCTCCAGCCTAGCAGAGAGATTCATAAGCATACCCTTAAAACGGGAGATGTCAGCAATAACTAGCAATCTTCTTCTTGTACAGCCAATAGATGGAGCCAGGACAGGAATAAAGTGCACCATTCAAAACACTCCCCTTCTGCTCAATGAAGCAGGACAAACTAGACAGAAACAAGTACCACAGTCTGCACAGTCACAGAGTACTCGGGGCTGGAAGTGACCTCTGGAGATGAGACAGTCCAATGGCCCTGCTTAAAGCAGGGTCAGCTGCAGAATGTTGCTCAGGATCTTGTCCAGTCAGGTTTTGATTATTTCCCAGGTGGACACTGCACAACTTCCCTGGCAACCCATTCCAGTGTTTGACCATCCTTATAGTAAGAAGTTTTCTCTTAAGTTCAAAATGTTTTTTTTTTTCTTATTTCTGTATGTGCCCATTGCCTCTTGTCCAAGTTTACAGGCAGAGGAGAAATTCCTTGCGCTGATAGACTGGACAGTAGGACTGGATGCTTGGCTTTATCAAGAATGGGTAAAAAGCAAGTGTCAAACTTAGTAAAAACAGGACTGAATTCCACCATTTCTGACTGTTGGCATGATGCTGTATCCTTTCAAATCGAAGTCAGCCTGCCATTAACTTCAGAAGGAAAAGAATCAGGTGTTAGGCATTGTACCTATTTCTGCAGTGTTTTTTATGCTACTGAAGCAGTCTAAAATTGAAAATGTGTGTGTTCATGGCTTTTTCCATCTTCCAAGCACTGGAACATTGTAAAATCATCAGCTGCTGGCCTCAAATATAACAATCTTAAGCCAGCTGAAGATCCCAAGAAAAACGAGGAGGGGGGGGGAGGCAAGTCAACATAAATACTAGAGCCTGTCTATCCACCTCTCATTTCCACCAGCATAACAGACATGGAAAATGTTGAAAGTACTGGAGAAATAACTATAAATATTTGACTTGCCCATGTGGGAGGAATGAATGCTTGAAATCACAAGCCTCACCATTTACTAAAAATAATGTCTGGAAAATGGGAAGGATATTCAGTATCCTGGGAAATTCAGAAGTACCGCTAGCTGTTGCTTGACTCCTAGCATCTTTGCTTTCCATGAGAGTCTTTGTGCTAGCATACTAGTGGTGAGCACAGTCTAGGTGGAAGAGGAATACAAAAAAGAAAAAGCACAGGAGGTTTATGAACAGCAGCTGGAAAACTGTTGTCAAGGAGTCAGACTTCACTGGAGAATCCCATGTGACAATCAGTCAGTGACCAGTTAGTCTTTGACAAGACAGTTCAGGAGGGTCAATAGGGGTAGCAAGAGGCAGTATCAATTCTAGAATAAAACGTGGAATAGGTCTAAAATATCAGTGTGGATTCAGGAAAGCATTAATAGGAAAACTTTCTTGACAATAACTTAAACGGTACAACAAAGTCATAATTTTACTGAAATAGATGGCCTTCAGTTGAGCCTCCGTCATACGTAATTACTTAAATTACATTACGGTGGACATTTAACCTCTGATATGTCTTGTGCTTTTAATTTCTCTTTTTACCACATTTCAATATAAAGAAGTGTAAGGCAGTAAATGAAACATCTTCCATTTTATTTAAAACCAAGCAACCACTCGCAGGGAGTAGGAACGTTAGTCAGTTTACCCATCAGTAAACACAGGCAACAGAAAAGTATAAAAGTTATGGGTAGTAAAGGATAGTAATTCATTGTTCACCAGCTAGTACTTTGTTTGGTCTAGAACATTCAAGTAGGCTTAAGCCTATTCTGAACTAAAGGAAATGTATTTATTACTTCTTTCTTCAGAGCAAACAATGTATTCATTTATTTTCTCTAAAGATTCTTTAAGCCTTGATTTGTCTCGTATTACAGCAGCCCGAATCCTTGAGAACATGGACACCACTGCAGAGCCTTGTAATGATTTTTACCAATATGCCTGTGGAGGATGGCTTAAGAGGAACGTCATTCCAGAAACCAGCTCCCGTTATAGTAACTTTGACATTTTAAGAGACGAACTAGAAGTTGTTTTAAAAGGTCAGTGGGGTTTATGTTTACAGACTATATAAAGTTTCTTCTTTGGCTTACATGTTATCCTAATAAGATGTGGTTGTCCACCAAAGCTTAAAATACTACCAGGTATTTCAGTTTCTTTGTGTTCGGTTCAGGACCAATCTACCACAAACTGTTTGCTTGGAGAATGCCGTGGAAGTTATGCTGTTGTGTCTGACACTGGAGCGGAGCTGACCAGACCTGACCTTTCTGGTATCTGGACTCTGTGTGCTCATCTGCATATTATAACCACTGAAATCCATATCATTACCCTCATGCACTAACAATAGCAGCCAAGCTAGGTGAAGAAGAAAGACGTCTGCCTGAGTCCAAGCCAGCTGAAATGCTGGGAGGTGCTCTCTGGCAGCCCGATGTCCTGCATATTTGTGTGCCATCAGCTAAATCCCAAAGAGCAGGCAAGCAATTTTCTAACTAGTCTCATCATAAACATACAAATACTCCTTTTTGCACAAAATGTAATAGTGTCAAATTGTTCATATTCCCCTTTTTCAGATGAAAATAACAGAGTCAAAGAAGTCAGTTTATGCTCATGAAACGTTCTTCAAACCACTCTTTCCAGACTGAATATCTTTTTTTAACTTTGTATATCTTCTGGTTTTGCCAGGCTGCAGTTTATGGATGCTATGGTGTTCCTTAAGCTTCAGTTTCTGGGGAGGAAAGCAATTGTAAAGTAGTCAGTGGAGTAACTGTAGTGACAAGAGTGGGCTGCCCTACAAGGGACAGCGGGCTGGGAGCTGACTGTGACTCGAGGCAGGCAGGGACAGAGGCCTCACAGACCAGGGTCTCAGTCTCACAGGACCCAAACCAGAAGAGCAGAGCAGGTCTGGCAACAGTGACCAGGTTCAGCCAACAGCCCCACGATCACCAGACAAGTCCATACTCCTGCAGCAGGTCTGCAGGCAAGTCAGCCAGGCAAGGTCAGGCTCAGCAAGGTATGAGGCCAGGTCCAGCACACCTAGAAGAGCGTGCACAAGGGCTATGGGCAAGGGGCTGACCTGGACTGCTGGTCCTGAGCCAACAGGCACAGGGTGCACAAGGGGAGGCACCAGATGAGGCTTCTTATGGCTCTTTCTTACAATTTAGCTGTTTTCACAGAAGCATGATCGATGGTCACACAGCTGCACCATACCAAAGCACACCTTGAACACAAACAGCTAAACTCCTGGCTGCAGTGAAGAGACTGCAGATTAGAATTACAGGAAAAGATGAAAAGGCAGTTAGAGCCTGCTGGTACACTTAGGGCCCTGGCAGCAATTCTCTTCACACAAGAACGTGGTCACCTAAAAACTGTCCCTGAAAAGCCAGAGCATTTGTATTTCACCAAGGATGATCCATGGAATATATATCTGACTGTTTTATGCTTAATATATTAACACAGACTGATGTAATTGCAAGCCATATGATCTCCAGAGCTTTTTCCCCTCAGCTTTTGAAAGGCGAAGCTTCCCTGGAATCTGAGATGGACAGGGAGCACTTATCGTCCACCCTCTGGTCTTCAGGATGGTATCCTCTATGGTTCCTTCAGTATCTTTCCAATAAAGATCAGATGTTAAGGTATATTTGCTGTCTATGTGTTTCAGATGTCCTCGACACACCAAGTAGTAATGATATAACAGCAGTGCAGAAGGCAAAAACTCTGTACAAGTCATGCATAAATGAAAGTAAGTGTCTCCTGAATTTACTGCGTATAGGATATATAAATATCATCAAAGAATCCCATCTTCACAGTCAGCTGTACCTACGTCCTCCTAGTTACTATGCATAATTTTTCAGAACTTCTTTGTGAAAACTAAAATGTATTCATTCTGTAGAGTCAAATATGAATGTCAATAGTAAAATTAGTATTGTTTCTCCTATTTTACTTGCTTTGATATTTTAGGTGAGCTTACATTACTCTTCAGTTACCAGTTTGCTGCAGATACTTAATCTCAAATCCTTGCAGCTGAATGTGAGTTAACTTCTTTTGTAGAAATTATCAGGGATGAGGTGGAAAATAACTGGCATACCAGGCTTCTAGAAAGACAGGGACATCGATCATTTATTTCAAGAATTTGAGCTGGATGCTGCCACTGGAATGAGGAGCAGTAAAACAGTTAGCAGGGCTTCCTAAGTGCCATGTTCTTATAGTTTCTATAATGTTTTTAATACTTCTCAAAACTATTATTTCAAGCTATTGGCAGAGTGAAAATACAATAGTTCTTCAATGTCATGGTTGCGAGGATTTGCATATGCTGTTTGCAGTCATGACTGAAACATGTTCTTAAAATTAAATGTTAAAGCACGGTCGTACATCAGAGCATACTCCTATCGTGGTGATGGTGAAAATGTACTTCTCAGCTTCATTATTCTGAACTCATTATAATAGTATAACATTTGTGTGTTTTAAAATGTCATGGTAACTCATTTTATTTTTCCAAAAGCTACCATTGATAGCAGAGGTGGAACGCCTTTGATCAGTTTATTGCCAGATTTATCTGACTGGCCTGTAGCAACAACTAACTGGGATTCTTCCTATGGTAAGATAATCTGTGTTTGTTTCCTTTCCAGTTAAAATATCTAAATTATTGTACTTTTCATTGCTTACCAAAACCATAGACTGAGTATACCTTTCTTTTGCTTAGGTACTGCTTGGACAGCTGAGACAGCTATTGCACAGCTGAACTCCAAATACGGGAAAAAGGTCCTTATTAATTTTTTTGTTGGCACAGATGATAAAAATTCCACAGCATATATCATTCATGTAAGTCTCCCTGGGTGGCATTGCCTTGTTGATCATAAGTGTGCAGCAAAATAACTAGAGGCATAGACACAAATGTTAACCAGGCGAAACATTAGTGGTTTGAATTTTACCAGAGTAAGCTGTAGGTAAGTTTGTGAATCTATGTAGTTTTCAAACTCAGATGATCAGTTTCACAGTGTCCATTCTCAATGTTAACATCTTTATTCTCTGCGCTCATAAGCTGTTATTCTCAGTGAGATGAGAACAACAGAGACGTATATAGATGTACAGACAATTTATGTGTACACTGGACAGGAGACAGACATGATCTACTTATACATGCATGCAAGCAAATAAGTAAACATGATTTCCTTACCATGTACTTCAGGCAGAAAGCTCTGTCACTGAAAACCTGGGCTACGGTCCCACAGGCAGAAAGCCCACAAAGGGGGTTGTGTTTTTACAAGGTATTCAGATGCCAGAGTACTAACGGGACCTGCACTCAGCTGGCACAGATGTGAAAGTGGCTGAAAACATTTACATAAGGAGTATGTCGAGAGTGCCCTGCCTGTAAATGTAAGATGATCTCTGAAAATGGCAAAGCCGGAGGAGGACAGTATTACGTACGGTGAATCTTCACCAGCTGCTCCTAAGATGGAACGGTTACAAGAGCAAAGGTCTAATCTTTCTTGTCAATGGGTGGTTAGACCTTTGACAGCATTGCATGTATGAATTTCAAAGATGCAGTAACTGCCTTGCTTGTCAGTGGTCTGGTTTGTTTTCTGTACATCCACTGTTTTCATGCTGGTTATGCGTAGCATGCGTTGTTCAGCAACAGAAAAAAAAAAGACTGAAAAGAAATACAAAATTATAAGGAGAGTGAAAAGAATTAAAGGAGCGCAACAGGATGAGAGAGAAACTCCCCTTTGGCCAGAAGATAATTTGGCAAGAGTGAAGCACCAGCGACCTAGATCGACCAAAGAATAGTACAGTCCTATGCCATTCTGTCCTTATGCACTTTTTAATTTTAATTTGAATTTATAGATTGATCAGCCTGGGCTTGGCCTGCCTTCTCGTGACTACTATGAATGCACTGGCGCATACAAAGAGGTAAGATGAAGCTGACAGACCGCTGACTACATTTTGGAAGTTTTAGCCTATATTTTCAAGGCAGACATATCCTCAAGGGTAGGGATAGGCAAAGAGCAGGAACAGTCCTTCCCCAAAGAGATGCCAGCACTGCACCTGGGAAACATCACTGGGAGAACTGGTGAAACTGGAATGAGAAAGGTAATAATGATGAGCATTTAAACCAGGTTGATCTGCAGGTGAGAACAGCATGTGTGATAGACTGCAGAAAGAAGTTCTAACATGGCTCAGTGAGCAAGAAGGCAACAGAGCCTAAAGGGGAATGAAGAGGATATTGAGAAACGAGATTAAGGGCAAGTACAAATAAGTGAGCTAAGAATGGGAGGGAGCGTAACACGTGCCCTGAGATGAGCTGTTATAATATTACACCATAAATGTTAGTGAACTAGTCTGATCTTCCTGGCTGCGCTAGGAGCCAAGGGGTGTTTGTCTAGGCTCTGGTTGCCAGTGCGTCAGTTGTCTCTGCGCTGGGTGAGGAGACTGCGCGTTCCTCTGGCATCACTACAGCCCAGGCATCTCGACCTGCCTCCTTTCCTGTTTCCCCTTCCCTTCTCTTGCATTCCTCTTGTGACCACGGAACATACATGTGGAAGAAAAGTACTAGCTTTTCGGCACAATTCCTGTCTGATTATGCAGGTTAGAAGAGGAACAGCTACTTGACTGTGCAGGACCTCTTGGAAGGAAATAAACATGAAACAATTTAGCTTTGCTTCACAGCTTCTGCTAGGCTTCACAGCTGAATGAGGAGGTACCTCCTAACTGTCAAAGTTGTATTGCCATAGAATGGGAGTGCTTGTGGGTCACCCCTGTTCTGTCACTACAAAAAGGATGCCATTGCTGAACTATGATCGACTGGCATCGATTGGCAAGTGCTGCAGGTGTCAGTGGAGTCCAGGTGGACTAATCATGGCACTAATAGGCTTACCAAGAAAAAAAAGAACCATTCAGAACCAGACACACTTTTCTGCATGAAAGATCTGAAAAGATCACAGTTCCCTAAGTCAACTGCTGAATGAAAAGTATGTGATATCGCAGAAATTGCTTCAGATACCTAAAATCTCATCTGTTGTTCTTTAATTCATGTTTAGTTATTACTTGTACGCATTTTAATTAGCCTGTTAGCACTGACACTGTGGATCCCTTGTTGCTAATCTTGGATGTTCTTTAAGTCCTCGAGAGCTGAAGTTTATGTATTTGCTGAAGTCATGTGGTAGCTGGAACTGTGACCACAGTAACCTTTCATTAGACAGTTTTCGTCTGTGTAATTAAATGCAGAAGCAATGAGAAAGCATACAAAACATTTTCGTTTTGTAAGTAATTTGCTGACATGCTAAAAGTTAATACTCTAATACTGATTACATTTAATTACAAATCATATGCTAGTAAAGACAATCATTGCCATATTAACCGTTCAGTTACATTATTATCACGTGTTGTGGCCACTAGGAGCTGGCTCTTGTGTCACAGTTTGCTCCCTTCCTTCTATTACATCAACTGCAGCACTAAAAGACAATTCCCGTTCTAATCCCTGACCTACCAGACAGTATCATCCTCCTTGCCACTGCTGGAAAGTAGAGGAGAAAGTATTTTGAAAAAATGCAGAGATTTATCACTGAAAGGCAGAATCATAATATTCTTACAAGCACGAATACTTCAGGCAGAGACGTTCCTCCTTTCAATGCCTGCACTCTGACAGCAGCCTTTTCTTGGCTCTGTTTCCTGCTGTGTCATTCTACACTTTGAGCTGCATGGGGACAACAAGATATCTGCTGCCTGCACTTTAACCTCTGGCTTTGTCAGGACTTCCCACCACAAAGCTGCAAGTGGAATCTGTGAACAAGATATTTTTAAAATCTTTTTCTCTTGTAAGATATATGACACCTCTGTTCATACAGGAGTTCTTCTGACATCTAAGTTCTCACTAAAATACCTGAGAGTATTTATACAGTCCATCTGAAATTAGCTTAGTTCTTTGCTACCTATACAATGATCAGCACGTTAGACCAAAAATGAAGTCTGTTGATTGCTACCTGAAGATCTCTTTTGGCTTACTGATCTGGGGTAATGTCTGTATCGAATTCTTATAAATTGTATTTGGATATTTTAAAATGGCATTTACAGGCTTGGTATGTGCTCACTTCTGTGACTTGTAGCTGTCAGTGGTTTCGTGGGCTTTCCTCTTTCTGGTAAAACAATCTATCTTGATTAAAAAGACCACTGAGAGTTCAGTCCCTCGCGGTGCTGTGAGCCACCTGTCTTTCTGAAGCCTGCCGTCAGGACTTCTGGGGAGCTGCTCGGAAGCCCGCAGCGCACGCAGCCTGGCGCAGCACAGCGCTGCTGGCGGGGCGGGAGGCTGGCAGGAGGTGGCTGGCGAGGAAGGTACTGACCAGAATGGCTGTGTAAAGGCAGCATTCACCAAAGGGTGCCTCCTGCCGCCTTAGGAGCTGAGCCTGCCCAAATATTTCTATTAATAAAGTTGATGACACACGTGCCTTATTAATCCTAGGTTTTATCGCTTAGTAGATTACGCTATTTTGCATAACAGATTTATTATTAGATAGCTATTCTAATATTATGTATTTTTATTTGCATTTAAAAAGCATATTGAAAACAGCATTTCTGTTAATAGAAAAATGAGTGTGGCTTAAAGAGGCGTTTGAATAATACTAAGTTCCATAAAGTGTAATGAGATCTGTAGATATTTGACAGTGTAGTATTTAAGAGAATATACTTCAATATTTCCATTCTTATCCTTGGTGAATTCTGAGATGTTAAATTTAATATATACTGTATTGTCTACAGTATATCTAGATGTACTAAATTTAGATACAGCAACATGATTTGTAAATGTTCCAAGAACCAATAGAGGAGGTACATTGCTTCTGGGAGTAATTTTCCCACAATGCTAATTCGACACAGTCCATCAGCATTTCTCTCTGTTTTATGTTTCTCGGAACATTGCTCTTTGGAAGCGGTATTTTTGGAAGTTGTAATTAAAGCGAGCTAGAAAAAACACCGGTGATGGTTTAAGTATGGACGTACAAATGTCTCATTTTAAGTAATGAAAACAGTGCAGTAGTTGAGACTGTTTAGCTTTGAACAGTGCTGCAAATTATAGACCAATTTTCCATAAGGGAATTTTCAAAGTTAATTTCTATTTATGATCTAACAGTATTTCAGAATAAATTACTATTAAATTGTTTAAGAAAGGGATAAAGAACTGTAGTTCATAAAAATGAAGATGAAATCTTAAAAGATAATCAAGGTATGCTGTACTTTGAAGAGTTCTGTCTTTAAAATGTTTGTATTTTTTCCTGCAGGCATGTTCTGCCTATGTTGATTTCATGATTTCTGTAGCTAAACTAATCCTACAAGAAAGAAATATTTCTTTCAACGAGAGCGAGATTTCTGAACAAATGAAAAGAGTTATGGACCTGGAGAAAGAGATTGCCAATGTAAGAAAAACATTTTTAAAGTGTCCTTTAAATAACTTACTTTTTTCTTAATACCTAAGAAAGCTAACTGTAAACTGTTACTTGTAGTGTTATTTTGTGGGATCAAAAGCTGACCAAAAATGGGACACCTAAGAGGAACACATATTAAGAAAGACGTGCCTTCTAATGGGCAAGGGCAAATATTTGACTTAGCTGTTTTCCAAATAGCAAAATGTTTTATACACAGATGCCCCTCAAGAGGAGCAAGAGAGAGACTCGGTTTCTGTTTGTGTTTTAGAAAGTGAGTTTTGGGAGACGCTCTGGGGCCTCTTCTCCCTTTGTCCTTTTTTCCCCGTGGGCTGTTCGGTTGCAGAGCAGCAGATCCCCGGCCCTTGGCCTGCCATGCAGCACAAAGTCATGTTTGTCCTGCGCAGGCTGCTCCACAATGCTGATTGTTCCAAGTGCATTTTTAATCAAACAATGTTCTCCATTAAAATATGGCTTGGAGAAATAGCTGGAATTTGAACTTGCACGGAGAAAAACAAATGGAAATTCCAGCATTCATAAGCAAAACCATGGCTTATGATTATTAAACATTTCAGAAGGACCTGAAGCTGCGGATGAATGTAAACCAAGCCAAATACAAATTTTCTAGCTTTGGCTCTTTTTCAAGTTACACTGATAGTGAGGGCCCACGTTTGGCAGAGGAAGCCCTGTGCCTCCCATTTGTATAAACTAAAACCATCTGATTTTTATTTTCCTCACATTTTCCCGAGAAACACACCTCTGGGCTTAGATCAGAAATGGAATAATATTACAAGACAAGGAATACATTGGAGAAGGTTTTGAAGGGGAGTATGAAAGGGAACCACAACTGAAATGTCTCTACAACAGCTGCTGCTGGTAGAGGGTACAGCTGGTGGTGCGTGAGCTGCTCTTGCCTCAGTTTTTAACCTCTTTCATGGAAAACTCAGCACCAGCCTGAATGTTGCTGGAAGAGAGCTGGCATTGTGCTCTTGGGAATTTGTTAAAGAAAACAGAAAAAACACTGAATGCATAATGGATTAGTAAAGAGGAAGCAGAAGATAAATGTTTTTCAAAAAGGATAGAGAGAGATAAAATCAGACTTGGCATGACTGATTTTTCAGAACAATTTAAGTAGGTAGAATCTACTATTCTCGCTCCGGAGCAAGTCATTTAAGAGTACTTGAGGCAGTAGTGATGTACTCCCATGAATTACCCCCATGGATCACAAGATCACTCTTTTCCCGTAGTTGTGTAGCTGCGTTTTCTCTCTCTGCCATCAAAGAAAGTGGAAGTTAAAAGGGGGTGGAGTGTGAGGGGAGCAGGTGCTGATGCTGCCACAAGGTACTTCTGCATGAGAACAAGGTACAACAGGATACAAGAATGCACTTCAGCAACCTGCAGAAGCATCCTGGCTAGGGACACGCTAGTGTTTGAGGAGAAGAACAGAAGGATATCCAGGAGAGTGTCCAGAGAGCAAGGGAGCAGTTACCATTAGGTGCTGGTTTTGCCTCCTCTCAGTCTATGCAGTCCACACCCTAATTCCAGAGACCTCCCTGCTGACATTTGCTGTCTGGAGACTCCTGTGATTAACTTGCCTCATAAAGCACCACCACAGACAGACTTCTCTGGCAGTCAGGCAGTTTGATTGACTAGAAGAAATGGCCCTAATACAGTCGTGCCATTAAGGTGTTGATGTATGCACGTTTTAAACACACTGGTGCAAAACCACATTGCCTGGACTAACATAGATCTGATCCGACTTATAAGTTACGAGTCCCTTTCTATGCAGTGGTTCCAGAAAGCACGTCTCAGCACATGCATCCTGATCGGAACGCTCACACTGCATGCCTACCGCAGCACACTGGTTGCCCCATACTCAATAAATACACCCCCTTTATTCCCTTCTCCCAAGATTTTGCACCTTGCATCATCCCATGAGTATCATGAGCACGTTCTTATGTTGAGTGTATCTGTCGGTAATAGTGTCTACTCAGGGCTTTGAGTGGTACGGGTGTATGTGCCAGTCAGTGGTCCTGCACAGCCTGAGCTGTTGATGCTCTAACACAAAACTAATCCAAAAAATAAAGCTCCATTTTACTGTCAGAAATTGAGTTAATTTAATCTATCCTTTTATATACTTTTTATCTATAAAATGCTGTCCATATTTACATGTAAGGTACTTTACAGTTAATGCAAGCCTACAGTAATGTACTAAGCCAGAAATACTCATTTTCTTTCTTTTTACTTGCAGTTACCAAAACTCCTGTGAACTGACTCCATGTACTTAGTAATTTTCTCATTATTAACTTTGACAGGCAACAACAAAATCTGAAGACAGAAATGATCCACTTTTGCTATACAATAAAATGACCTTGGAACAACTCCAAAAGAACTTCTCACTGGAAATCGATCATAAGGTACGTGATCCATGATCTGATATTTCAACCTCTAATTTATCACTGATGAGGTTAAACCATGAAGCCTGGCAATTTTTTCTTTTAAAGACCTTTCTTTCTTGAGCTTAGACATCATTTGAAATTGAACAGGATACCTGACATGCACGCTATATTACCTAAATATCTGGTAACATTAAACTACACGTAAAGGACTGTGCTTCAGTACCCACTGTTTCTCCTAACTTGAAGGCAGGTCTTGCCCCTCTGCTTTAACATACAGATGGAAAAGGACAAAGGAAAAAAATACCATGAGCTTGACTTACCCTCGTGGGTTCAGGATGGCAAATCTTGCAAAACTTGCACACACATAGCACTTGCTGGAAATCAGAAGAGTACCCTTTGTAGAGTACAAATAAATTCCTTTCCTATAATTACCACCGCAGCTCCAGGGGGCCCGGGACAGGTTAAGACTGTAGCCACCAATTGATTGAAATGCGTTGTAGCGTGACTATTCAGGCCCTCTCTATTTCACCAGAGCGAGAACTCTTCTTTTTCCAGCATTCGCTCTGTAAGACGGGCTCCCAAAGCAAGCAGAAAGGAGCCCAGAAGTCATGACTACAAATCAGGAAGATTCACCCCATTCTCCCACTGTAGCTCCCCCCGGATGTTTCAGCTCTGCCCTGTCTCGTACCCTGAGCCGTGTGCCATTTGTGCAGGATAACCTTTAATTCGTGGCACCACAAAGTTCAGCTAAAGCACATAGATCTGATAACGTAGGTGTGCCTCCTCAGTAACATCAAGTCTCACTAGATGTGGATATTTTTTATCATAAATGACTTCTACTTCAGTACCTTGCACAACAGGCGTGCAGGTTAACTGATGCGTCCCGTGGAAAGCACTGGGGGCTGACTGGCAGGAGTGCATTGCTCAGTCTTTTGAGGCCAGTAAGGTGCTATGAAATACTATTATTCCTACCACAATTTCACAATCACTGCTATTTTTATTGACTTTAAATTCTTCAACTTTAAATTCTATGACAGTTCACTTCTGCCTTGCTTAATTTGTTTCATAATTTACCTTCTCCCCCAGGTCTTAGCTGAACAGTTACCATTACAGTCATAATGTCAGAAACTGACTTCTCCTGTCACAGAATGGTATTGCCCTCGTTATTTTTAGTTCCTGGGGAGTGCTGCAGATCAGCAATAATCATCTGCTCTAAATTTATCCCAAAATGCTCAAAAGACACCTGATGGGAGTTGGTAGCATTGTTGTAATGGTCTAAGGATAGAACAGCAATTATTCCTAAGATTAGCCTGAAGTTTGCTGCTTCTCTTTCAAACCTGAAGTGATTCTATTCCTGAAAGCTCATCTGCTTTCCCCAGCTACATTAGTTTGTCTGATGGAAGACGTTACGTCTTCCAATAAAACTTTCTTGTCAAAAGATACAGACTGGGAAAAATACATCAATAGGCATAACAAAAATTTTAAAAATTAACAAAACAATTTATGAAAAAAGTGCAAAGATTATCTGTTTTTCTTAAATGTAACACCTTTCTTTTCACTATCAAAGTGAGTACCTACGCAATGTGGTAAAAGCACTGCAGAGTTTCGATGATGATTTTCAGCTTCTGCTCTGAATCATTTTCTCCATCAAACGGTGGTCCGCAGAGGCCGTGGACCAGGAGACCTTGGGCCACTATGGAGAGTTTGAAGCAGCGTATGGAGAGTCAGCTGTCACATCAGTGTCATTTACTAAAAAAGTGAATGGAGGAGTTGCTGGAGGAATAGATAACACTGTACAGTCTATAGTATTCCACGCTGAAGGATCTCTCTGTCTCTGCTGGTATCGTGCAGAGGAAGACAAGTAACACGCTTAGTGCCTATGAAAATACTTTGCTCGACAGCAGCTGCAGCGTGGTGAGCTCCCTGGGCAGCGGGAGGTGGTTATAACCTCCCGTTGATCCTGCTCGGTTGCACGGGTTGGGTGGTGGAGGAACAGCAACGCGGCTGGACGTGGTCTGGCTGCTTTGCCCACTGACCCCGGCGCTGTGCAGCCCCGCAGTGACCACAGTCCGTGTTCTCATGGTAGGCAGGAGAATGATGCTGCGTGCTCCAGCCAGTCCTCTCACCCACCCACTGGTATTCCTAACCAAAGACTTACCACAGGGAAATCACTTTTCATATCGACAAACTAGTAGGAGTTTCCAGCTGAGAGCGCCCACACACTAAAATCACGCTTTGTTCAGACCAGGTGGACACTACAGAATGAAAACTTAACAGAAAGTAACTTTCATAGGTACTGGCGCATGCAAGGGCCTCTCGCCAAGGTGAATGCAGCATACAGAAGACAGGGTTCAGGACCGGAGGGGCAGAACACGAACAAGAACTCCAGCCTTTGTCTGACCTGCTACCGAATCGGTTCCTTCTCCTGTATCTAGTAACGTGGCATGCAGAGGAAAATTCATGACAGATAGTGGATTTGGTGTGTCTGTTTTAAATCCTGTTAAAGTCAATCCTTTTATGGACTTCAGTGTGCTTCAGAACAAGTCCTTACCGTATGCTTCAGAATGGATTGGCAGGTACACCACGAGTCTGACTGCCCCACAGACACAGACATACTGTACTGAAATCAGGCTTTTAGTCAGCCCTTGATTGAAAAGCTCTTAGCCAAATACAGCAAAAAGGCAACTGAAAATTTTGCTTAAAATACATTTCCGCTTTTCCAGACTAAAAGGAAAGGGTCATAACATTTTTGTTTTGTTAGTCTGAAGTCAGAACAATGTCTTGACCCTTTCTGCTAAACACCACACTATTTTAATAGGATTTTAGAGCACAGATGATATAAATTGTCTCAGATCAGTTAATATTATGACGACTCCATTTACAAGTAGTGCAGCTATTAGGAAAAATAAAGGCAGAGCATTTGGGTTATGCAAACATATTTAAACTGGAAAAGCCAGCTGACTACTGTTTCTGTATGATTTAACCATATAATAATGCATATTGATTTTCCAGGTATTCAACTGGTCAAAATTCATAAATGATATAATGTCAACTGTACAAATTAACATTGAGAACACTGAACATGTCGTTGTTTATGATCCAGAATACCTTATCAGGCTGAAGTCTGTTCTTAACAAATACACTCCCAGGTAGGTAGGTTAGGTGGTTTTGTAATTTGCATTTTATTTCCAGTAAACTTAAAAAGCCTAAAAACATTACCACCTTGTTATTCTTGTTTTGTTACACAGAGACCTTCAAAATTACATGATCTGGCGATTCGTAATGGATCTGGTCAACAGCCTAAGCCGTAACTACAAGGACACAAGGAATGCTTTTCGTAAGGTGCAGAAATTAATCTCTTTTTGAGTTGTAAAATGACTTTTGTGAACCACAGAAGATAATTTTTAATGTAGCTGTAGTATATAAAAATGTAATGTATTTTGAATTTTCATACAAAAGCTAGATGTTTTCACTGAAGCTTCTACTGGAGCATACACATAATTTATATGATATATGCTGGATAGCTGGAGTGGATTTAAAAAGCGCTGTTCTGGTACTTGGTCTCCATGTTTTTCTGAATAAATTAATCTTCATTTTCGTAACAGAACAGTCCCATTTATTTGCAAATGATTACTCTATGTTTTGATTGATTAGTTACAAACTCTTCAGCATCCAAAGTCAAACATTATGGGCCTAACCTCATTTTTCAGTCATTTGATCTTGCAGACATTTTAGTGCTTTTAAGGAAATGCTGCACAATTTCACAAACGGATTGCAGATGGAAGTCCTCTGTATTTCCACAGTAGAACTTTCTACTTTGTAAGTGTGCTCAGCTCCATTAAAAAGGGTTAGGGCCCTTTTGTTACACCTGTTAGTGACATTACAAATACTTAAACATGCATATGCAGCTTTTTAAGGAGATTCTGTTTGTTACAGAAAAAGTTAATAATTACTGGAGGAAGTCAACGAACATTCAGTTTCGTCTGTTTTATATATCTGAATGGGGCAGTCTTATTCACTGATAATTGGCTTTTTCCCCTACTCTTTAAAGTATGAAATTATTTTAACATAAAGCCTCATACTTGTTTAGTCTGCATCATCAGGGAATACTGTGCTTTGCACACCATAAATTCATCCCCCAGTACATCTTAGGACGTCACCAAGGAAGCTTCATTTAGAAAAATGTCAAAGTTGGAAATAAAAACAGAAAAAGATTTTCCCACAGTCTATGTATAAAAATATACTATCGTTTGCTAATTAATTAATAATATATGCTATAGTATAGCTGGAGCTTCTCACACTAAATGCAGTGGAAATAAAGTGGCCTTTGTCTTGTTAAGTTTGCTTTCCAATATAAATGTTAGGACAGTTACAGCATTCCATAATCTCCCATACCATTTTTTTTCTGGGTTGTGTAGCTAATTGGATACTCACTCATTCACAACTCCATGTGTTATAAATACAGATTGCCTAAAGTGTGCTACAGAAGGTACCAGGGTCCTAGCAGAAGGATCGTTGGATCTGCAGCCACTTCCTTAAGAAACCAGAAAAAAGATCTCCACAGATGACGCGACTGCAGGTGTAGATGAGCCTGTCTGTGTTACTGAGGGGCCGTGCTGTCCCTCTGTGTCACTGATGTTTGGCTCTCCACCTCAGCGTCCTGGTGTCAGTTCTCTCTGTGACATGCGGTCACCGTGGTGCCCCTCCAGCAGCTCTGCTGGCGAGAGCCCCAGAGGCCGGGGCGGAAGAGCATGCAGAGCAGTATCATGACACTAGTTTAATACTTGCAGGGCACAGCTACTCCCACCAAAGCAGCGCACCACTATCTTTCTTGTTCTCCAAGATTTATTTGAAGAAAAAAAAAAGAGCGTTCCCTACGATGTTGTAGTTGAGAATTTATGCCCCATGAGATGAAGAGGAGTAATTTCAGATGCATCAGCCCTGCACATGTACAAATCCACAGTAATGCATTTTAATTGCATGTCATTTTTACTAATGAGCAGCTAAGTTTCTGTGGCTGTAGAAAGCACCACTTTGGTCCTTTCCTGTGCACCTCTGGTGACACTAGGCTGGTTAAGTTCTGGAGGAGAGGGGTTGTATTTACTTTTGCTACATAAACTTTTGCTGTGTAAGCAAATGACTACTGATGCAGCCTGTATGTGTGCAGCGAGTATCTAAGAAAGACACAGATTAAGGACCGACAGATTTTCTAGTCTATTCAGCTATGTGCCAGTAATGAATTACCACAACCTCCACCACCACAGTCTCTTCAGGGAGACCTGCAGAAGACATCTCTGTGCTGTGGTGTGCTGGTAACATTTTCAAAAGACTGTTTCTCTGTCCCTAATGCTTTAGGGTGAAAAGAAACATTAGTAATTTTTCTTTAAAATACAAGTAATTCAAGGCATAGCAGTTACAGAGCTTTTAACGCCAGAAGTCATTGATCTGTACTTCTGAAGAGGGGTAGCTGCTTCACTACAGAGTATATAAACTTCAGAGAGTTGCCCTACAATGACACTGTCTGTTATATTCCTTGAATTCAGGTGTCACGTATTATCCACTCAGCTTTGTCACGTGTTTATGCATCATCATGACAAAATCCTTGCATACCTTGTAGCAACATCACACAGAGTAAACAAGCTTCTGCTTCGCAAGCTCCCAAAGGTGGGAGGTCCTGACAGCAGCAGCTGCTGGCTGGCTGGAAAACACAATCTGCCCACTGCAGAAATCAGTTTGCTGCATAATCACAATGGCCCTGTCAGAGCCTAGAACTGCTGTACTGATCCCTGGAACAGTGAAACCTCTGTGTCAGGGTATTCCTCTTCAACATCTCCCATTCTTAGCTTTTAGAGTAGTTTTCTTCTCTCTACCTTTCCTGTTTTAAAAGGGTAAACAATATTGCTGATGATTCTTGTATTTCCTCAGCCAGATGTTTCCATTGCTGAGTGAGTGCACTTCACTGTCGTAAGCACAAACGTGAATTAAATGCATGTATTTAAGGTCAGCCAGGCTCTTCTGAAACATGTCTGCCAGTCAGTCACCATTCTGCTTCACCTTATGAGGGTCCCCATGTCACTGTCTCACCTGAGGGTTATGTTTCACAGGCACTGTACGGCACAACATCAGAAACTGCTGTTTGGCGTCGTTGTGCCAACTATGTCAATGGCAACATGGAGAATGCAGTGGGACGATTATATGTGGAGGAAGCATTTGCTGGGGACAGTAAACATGTGGTAAAGATTTTAGCAAACTTTGCCTGTGTAGCATCTAAGTTTCACTTCACTGTCACCGTGCGGTTGTTGACACAGCTTTGATTACACTTTTTATTAACCTTTTCTATATAACAGGTTCACTTTCTAAAAAACCTAACCTTCAGATTTGCTTCTCAATCAGTGTACCACTGAGGAGTAACAAGAACGTAAGTGCTGGCAGAGGCATCCCTTTGTGCCTAAGTCCTTCTGCATTACGTGTCTTGAGCTGGCCTGCTTTCCAAGCAAACGACCGCAGTGTGAAGTAACGTGTGAAATATGCAGATTACGTGTGCCCACTTGGAGGGAGAGAGGCATCTGCCTGCTCCCCTTGTTCCCAAAGCACCCCGGCACACGCACAACGGGCCTAGCGCAAGCCAACACGCATGCCCAAGGAACAGACTTGCTGGAAGGAGCAGGCACTGCTTGTTCTTTGAGACTGACGCCAGTTCACATCCTGCCAGCCTGGGGTGCAGGGTCAGCTGGTTATTCCTGTTTGTCTTCAGACAAACAGAAAATTGCTGACAATTAACCTGGAGTTAAGTCTTAGGGTCCTCCTATCGATTCTACTGTAATCCAGGCTTAAGGTCTGCCATTTTTTGTGGTTGACGTGCACACAATAATTTGATCAGATGCACAACGTCCAACAGATGGGTATCTGACAGACTTTTTGTAACCTGAACAGCTGTAAATGGCATTGCCTTGTGAGCTGATGCCTGTTCCCTTTCCTCCCACAGGACAGGTTAAAAGTACTGCTTAACTTTAGCTCCAGATTTTGAGTGTGGCCCATAAAGAGGACACACTCAAGCAACTAGTGCAGGCAGAACAAGTCTGTAGTAAACTATGACTGTGGAAAAATAACTGGATCATTTTAGGTGGATTTGTAACAGTCTTATATTTTTCCAAGGTTGAGGAAATGATTGCAGATATACGTGATATTTTTATAAAAACCTTAGATGAACTTACCTGGATGGATGCAGAAACCAAAAAGAAAGCAGAACAAAAAGTAAGTTAAGAAGTTGTGCATTTCTATAAAAACCATTATTTCAATTGTTTTTCCTGAAAAAAAATAAGCAGTAACATCTATCACTACATTATATATACAAAACTACATCTACTTCCAGACTTCCTCTATCAGACCCAGATTACAGAGGAAGGGGCCTCTGTGGAGACAGGTGCACAAAATGGAGGAGTCTGTGTATAAGATTAAGACCTTCCAGGCAAATCAGTGATTAAGGGGCTAGATAATGAATATCTACAAGAAAGTAATACTGAAAATGAGAAGGAATGATTTATGGTGATTTGACCAGCTATTAGGAGCGATAGGACAGAAACAAGAAGTCAAACCAAAGGCTGGACATCATCAGTGAGTTCTCTCTTAAGGGAAGACGTAGCTTCAGGCAGTCCATGTGAGTCTGCAGTAAGGAACAGAAGTCAGTTGCAGAGAGCCCTGCATTGGGAGTGAAGCAATTGAAAGAACTGTTTATTACATCTCTGTTTTGTTATACTGTAGATATAATAACCTTCAATTTTGCATTTTTAATGATAATTATTAACATTTAATTTTAAAAAAGCTTGGAAAATATCATGGGTTTATTACTTATAGACCAGGACCTGGCATTTTCCTCCAGAATTTTGTGTTAGAAAATCTTAGAAAAAAACAGTTGAAATAACTATCAAAATATTACTGGTTTATCAAAAACCTCTAGACTGAAAAGTCCGCAAAAAGCTACGATTGCAACAGATAGCTGAGACGGTCACGGCAGCCAGTGAGCTTGCACTGATTCTGACGTGATCAGACAGGAAAGACGCAGTGATGCAAACTGGTGCTTGTGGACATTCCTGGTGCTACTTCCATAGCTACACATACCACTCATGACAGTTACTGCTCAGTCGCAGCTCAGCGAGGGCGACGTAAGTCAGGTGGTAAACTGACAATTCTGAATGAATTCTGTACTACGATGAGACACAGACAGTTTTTGTACAAAGTCTATGAAATACTTCCACTGCTATGAACAATTTATTGACAAAATGAGATGCAAGGTGTTGAAAAGTTAGGATCAGGAAACACACAATCTACATGTTGCTTATATTGTTCACTCATTTGTGGGAATAACCTACAACAGAAAATTATTTGGATGAATAATGTGATTTTACTTCTAAATTTATTAGGACATATTTATATGGAAACAGTAGAAAGAAGTGCTAAAGAATCACTTGTTCTTTGGTTTTTTTAATTACTCCTGACATTGCCATCAGGTACAAATCAATATTTGGCTATCAGAAGAAACTGAGTAAGGTTTGAGTTAAAAAACATTCAGGACTTCAAACTGTCAAATTTGTGAACATGCAAATTAATTATTTCACTCCAATGGAGATGTGGGAGCTAGTTAAGAAATACAGATACAGACCCAAACTGAGTCAAACTGTGCAAATTTCTGGAAATTTGTAAAATTGTTTTCCTATAGGGTACTGAAGTTAAAAAAAGTCCAGTTGTTAATTTCATTTCTACTTTAGGTGCTGTAAAATATGTCAAATGTTTCAGGAGATCTACTATTTCCTTAAGGCAGCCTTTCAACTCAAAAGCGTAGCTGAAGTATGTTTGGCTGTCTTGTGCACATTTCTGTAAGTTTACTTACGAAGCAAGGAGCAGAACATACTTTCTGGAATTTTCCACTGTTATAATTAACCATAAACTTTACAGTGCCTTCAATGAATAAAAAAAATTTGTACAAAAACTATATACAGCTAACATTCTGGGGTTTCTGCAGTTGCTTCCATATTGCATTTATTATGTAATATATGGCTGGATTTGCTATGGATATCAAATTATCTTGTCCCTAGGCAATAGCAATTAGAGAGAGGATTGGTTATCCAGATGAGATCGTGACTGATGATAGCAAGCTGAACAGTGAGTACCAGGAGGTAAGTATCCGCAATAAGCAGTGTAATTAGAAAAGGGTCTTTAGAGAAAAAATGATGATTTTGCCTTCATAGCCAAGCCGACCCATATCACAGAATAACTCAAGCTGGTGCTCAGTTGCACAGGTGTCAATAAGGATGTGTTAAACGCCAGGGTGGTACAGCTGATCCACTACAGACAGTGATAAGTATTTGGTGGTATTTCAAGGGAATGTATAAATTCTAGGGGAATTATGCTAGAATAAAACATGGAGCCTGTGTTGTTCAGTCCGGTGTATCTAAATCTGCCACAGACTGATGTAACACTGGTTGAACTGGATGCAAGTACACGTAACTTAGTAACTGTGCCTGTTTATCCAGAGAAAATGGTCTCTGAAGTATGACGTTGGACTGCACGTATAATTTAAACTGCATCTGAGCTTTTTCACTGCAAAGTGTGACCACAGTTCTTTTACCTTGTAGGTTCATTTGTAAGAGTAACTTCACTAATGTATTTAGTTTATATGCATGTTCAGGCAGAATATGTCTTAGAAGTCAAGATTTTAATCTTGAAAAATATAGACAGAAAACCAAAGTATGCTTTTTAAAACACCATTTGAGACTTGTTCATGTGCTCTTTCTAGGGTGGAATTGCAGCTTACCAGGCTGGTAGCTACTAGCTTAAGCGGGTAACTCCTAGAGGTTAGGGTCAAAACCAACAAATGTTGAACTCCACTCAGAAAAAAAAATATATATATAAAGAGGGAATAAAGATCTCTGAAAAAAAATATAGAGCTGCTAGCATATATCCAGCTATAATATCAACTCTGTGATGTAGCAGAGCACTGCAAACCAAGTTCTAATTGTAGATCAAAATATACTCTTAAAAACATGTTGCTTATCTCATCATGCTTAAGACTAGATTTTCCAGATCCGTGTGTCTTTTATTGCAAATCAGTACCACCACCACTAAGTATTTTTCCCTCATTCTTTCCAGCTGAACTACAAAGAAGAAGAATACTTTGAAAACATTATTCAAAATTTAGTATTTGCCCAGAAGAAAAGTTTGAAAAAGCTTAGAGAAAAGGTGGACAAAGAGGAGTAAGTATTTAAAAACACTGTGTATAGTCTTTCATCCAGTTTCCACACAAGAAGGTACTCGGAGGATAATCAGTGATGATTTAATGACCTTCCTTCTGCACTTTTTCCTCCATGAAGAGGGCAGGTAAGAGGGTGTTGCTTGTTTCTCAAAGGCTGGACCTACATTAGCAAGTAGGGCAAAGAAAATGGGAGATAGTGTAGAAGGTGAAGTGTTCTGGAGGAGGTCGTCTGGTCCCGTCACTCCCAGAGTGGATGAAGTGGACTCATGGAGAGCAGCTTTTTAATTAAGGTCACCTGAAAGATTAATTTCATCCCTGAGAACTTCATTTCTCTTGCTCAGAGATTGCTGAGCCAAAGAAAGCACGATTAAATGAGGATGAGCAGGAATTTACTTCAGAAATGTACTCCTGCTCTGAATGAAAATACTCCTGTAGAATGCAGATGTACCAAAAGACTGACACGGCACATTCTCTAGCTGTGCTGGCTACTCTTCCTGCCTCAGCTCGGACCCGTCTGGAAGTTAATTTACGCCAAATCAGAAAAATGGCTGTGGTCACCACAGGCCATGCTAACTTTGCAAGACTGTTCATTTGACTAAGGGCTGTAGAGCTGGGTCTATCTTGAGGAGAGGATAAGAGAACTAGCTTTGTACAGTCTAAAAAAGAAAAGATTAAGGAAATGTAATAAAATGTAATAAAATAATAATAAATAATAAAATAAATGAATAACATAAAATGTAATAAATGTAATAAACTGTAATAAAATAAAATTATTATTTGAGATAGCTGGATGTATGACAATGATAGGGGACACAGAAATCCTTTTAAGTAAATAGTCTTTAAAAAGTTCTATTATCCCCAAATGTTTAGATACCATTATAACCTCAGGTTCTGTGTTTCAGTTTCTTTTGTATGGTGAATTTTGCCTGTACCATGCTGCTATATGAGTGGAAATAGAAACAAAACCTAAGTATCGTCATCAATCAGTTTGGATAACGAAGGGAAAGGGCTGCTAAAATGACTTCGGGATTGGAGTGTCTGACATACTATGAGAGGCTGAGCACACTGGGGCGCTGGACTTGACAGTCCCCAGAAGTACCTTCCGACCTCAGTTATTCTGCAATTCTGTTGTTTAATTTGCAGGTTTGTTCCAGCAATCATTAACTCTGCCGATACGACCTGAAATTCTAACATTTCTTCTTCTGTTGTTGCTAGGTGGATAAGTGGAGCAGCTGTTGTCAATGCCTTTTACTCAGCAAGCAGAAATCAGATAGGTAAGGTTTACCAACTTACTAACTGGATACAGATTCAGTGGCCAAATTATTTATATGTATATGTGTATGTATTTTTAAAATCAAGAAGTGAAACAGCCTTAATATTATGGGGGTTGCAGAAGGGCCTTAGTGCAGCAAAATCAAGAGGTTTCATCATAGTGTTTTCTTCTCCTCGTGTTTTGAATTGCCTGTGTGCAGAACCAGGACAGAGGCTTGGGATTCAGCAGCAGCAGTGTGCAGTGGCTAGGAGTTTAACGGCCAAGTAAATTTGACGGCCGCAGCCTTCTTTGAAGGGATAAACAGGGAGTTCAGTACCACTCTTACCTGAAGGAAACACTGACTAAAGGAAAGTTGTGGAGCTTCCTGCCACAGGGTACACGTGGCTTCCACTCCTTATAGCCCCTTCACAATCCCTTTGTGCAAGCTTGTTTGGTATGGCTTTGGGAAGGATGTTGAATTTCATCCTGCTGGTTAATGAATACACCAGTTCATTGACTGAACTGCTCAGAATTCCCTAACATTTCACACGGTAGGCGAGAAACGCAGCCCCATACTTGTTCTCATGAAGCAGCATATTTTTCTTCCCATAAGGGTAATTACAGAGAGTGAGACCAGTCTAAAGCAAATGTTGTGTTATCAAGGCAACAAATGTTCTGCATTTGATGCTGAAATAATGCTCAAATATTAGTGCAAACCCCAGCTTATTCTCAGTGTCCATCTGCTCATCTCCAGCACTTTCCCATCCACAGCTGTAAGACCCAGTGCTCAGGAGACAGACGCCAGCAGTCGGCTTCACAGCAGCTCTGCTGAGCCAGCTGTCCTGTCTGCATGGGACCAGGCACTTAAGGGGTCACGGCTTCTGGAGCGTATAGACACTGCTCCAGAGCTGCTTCAAGTCCCGGGCGGGCAGAAATCCTGCACGGCTCTGTCACCACCTTCTGTATGTAGAAATAATCAGGACAGTTGGAACACAACACTTGGGGCTCAATGAAAGCAGCATTTCCCGAAAGACAAAGTTTACTCAGAAATTCTTTCACCAGCTATCTTATCTACAGCACTTCAGGATCTAATTCTGAACCACAGCACATAAGAGCTCCATACTAGTATTACTTTGAGTAGTCCCATTCAAACTGCAAGCCTTAAGTGATAGCTATCTTAAATGCAAAGTTCTGACATAGATTTTTTACAGATGGCTTAAAAAAGTTTAAGGAATATTGAGACATCCTTAATTGCTGTTCTTTAGATTTAAAATCTGCAAGATGACTTCAAGTTCACTGTCTGATATGTCATTTAATTCTGCTGTGTTGAAAAAATGAAAATGTAAACCTGGCAGATTAAACCAAGGAAAAAACCAAAGTTAAAAAGTATGAGAAGAGTTCAGTACAATTAAAGTCTTTATAATGCTTTTGAGTATAAACATTTCTAATGTCAGCCTACCCAAAACCATCCATGGTTAAAAATAACTTAAAATAGAAGAGAAAGCATTAAAATGCTTTTAAAGAAATTAAAAAAAAAAAATCCATTACAGCTAAAGATTTGAACTGCACTGAAGCACTGAGGCTTCTCATCTTGTGAACCGTACCAGCTCTCTGCACAATGATGCAGTCTTTCAAGAGTCACAAAACATTTTACAACATGAATTATGCCTCACAATATTTCTGTCGTGTCTGTTCTGCAAATATCATCATTCTCCACGTTTCATAAATGGCAGTGTCCTTGCTAAGCCATTAGTGAGGTACTGTGATCCATGTATAACTCCGGAAAACAAGTCTCTAAAGAAAAAAACCTTGTCTTGCAGGGCTCTGCACAGAAATGAAACTATCTTATTTCTTGTTTATTTACGAAGGCTTCCAAAGGAAATATTTGGTGGAGACATTATTTTCATTGCCAGGGATGAAATTACCACTTCTTAACTTCCGACAGTCCCACTTCTTTTATCCAATGAACCATTAAATCAAGGTGAAAAATGTCAGGTGCTCTCTTCCACTGGACTCCTATAAAACTCGTGTCAAACATAACGTCACTGCTCTGCCGCTACCCACAGGACTTCAGTAGCACCAGAGCTCATCTGCAGCTTTATTGTGGGGCTGACGATCATCCGTTATTACATGGTGAAAAGCACTCCCTGCTGTTCAGGCTGCAAGCACAGCTGCGCTAAGCCAAATGGATGCAGTTTTCCTCAGTTTTTACAGAGTGTGTTTAATACAGCATACTAACATTTTCACAGTCGGTGTTTTCTGTACAATCAAAACAAAGCTCATTTAGTACCCCTGATCATGCAAGTCTTGATTCTGCAAGTGCAGGTTTAAAGGAACAGCATCAGGTTTATAATGGAAGAAATGAACAAACTAAGCCAAGCTTTCCAAAAGGATTTTTCCTTTTTAATTATTTCTCTCCCCACTGAAGAATTGAAGAAGATTTTTTAAACAGTCCTGCAGTCCTACATTTTCAGATTTTACGAAGTCAGGTGATCTGTTAAGTGGACTCCTGCAGCTGTGATCCTGACTTCTCCTGCTGGTCGCCTGTGTCTTTGCAATAGCTTGCACTTCCAGAGTCACAGAGACCAACTGTTCCGGGCACAGTGGGACTGCAACATCACGCAGGCAAGAACGAGGAGGCACGGAGAGAACTCTTTGTGTTGGTGCAGTCCTAAACAGGACACGAGAATACAGCCCACTACAAATGGTGCTGTTCGCCTAGGAATTCAGCAGCTACAATGCTCACCTCTTTTTAGGTTTCGTGTCCTAGTCAAAACTTTGGTGCTATTTGCCAAGGTTCATGACCTTCTCCAGTTAAACCAAACTGTTCTGGCTTTGCAGTGGGTTCTGAAGGGAAAAGATGAAATAAGCGTTGTGAAATCCAAGATGGACTTCACAGAGACAAAAATGTTGACTTACCTGACTGGCACTGCTTGGTTAAGGATGGCAAGACAGTGCAGGCGGGTTGGCAGCTGGTAAAGCGAAGTGAGCATTTAGCTCTTTACTGAACCTTTAGCACAAAATCTGCTCAGAAGGCTTTGTTTAAAATAGCTTTGTTCAGGAATTCGTAGAAAAGGAATCATGATTCGGAAGACTGAAACTGGTGACTGGCAGTTAATATGAGCCATAAATTCTTACCTCATCCTTTAGCTATGGCATGCCACGGGGTAATTAAAGCAGTCTGATCTTTAGAGTGATTTCTGAATTAGCTTAGTATTATGCTTTAAAAAAAAGAATCCCTCTAAAGAGGAGTTCTGTGCACGATATGTAGGGAATTGAGAGCTCTGTTCTTACATTTTAATATGGTCTGATCTTCACTGTTCTGTCAGCAGCACAGATCACAAGGAAGCTGCTCAATCTCAATCAGCCGAGCTGCTGCTGGTGAGGTAGCCCACTGCAGGTTCCTTTCGGTACCAGCTACCTGTGACCCAGCGGCAGGTACGCGGAACCGAGCTGACCCAGCTTCTGGCGGCTGGGGGGAAGCTGGGCAGCCGTCAGGCCTGCTGACAGCATTGCTGTTCTCAAACACATAGCAGAGGAGAAGCAGCGTGTTCTCTGCTGCTGTCCAGGGCAGCGCAGATTCTGAGGGACGCACTGCATGCCTTTTCCTGCCTCGCGCATCGTAAAGCTGAGAAGTACAATCTGCCCTGCAGATCCCAAAGGAGTTGCACTTCTCTCCTTTAAATCTCTCCTCCAAATGTACCCCACTGCAGGAGGAATGCCTGTCCACTTCAGACCTGTATTATGTAGCAGGAGTCAGAGATGAAGTTAAAAAAAATCTATGAATCTGGGATTTTACTCTAAAAATGGATGAGGTGACAGGGTGTTAATTAAACTGAACAAAAAGTCCTGGGGAACTGTCTGCCTCCGGGGAGGGAAGACGGTCCTATGGTTTCAAGCAAAAGACAGGCTGAGCCCCAAGCGAGTTATGGTTGTAATATTCCAAGCCACCAGGACTGATGTGTATCATTCTGTGTAAACCTCTTGCTAGCAGTAATCTCCAAAAAGGAGCAGTGTTCTGGTGCTGTACACTCCAGATACCATGCGGTGTTGCCGGTCATCACAACAGCCCGTCACACAGTATGGCAGTTACTATCTTGCCTTGACTCTCAATACTTTCTGATAACAACATCAAAACATTTGGATATTTAATTCCATGTCAGAGTAACAATGCAGTAGTTACTGTGACAGCAGGCAGCAGTTTGGACAGGACAGCAGAAATAGTTTCTTTTTTAACCTATTTATTGTTTTTCAATTTTCCCTTGGTTCTTTCTCATCTTGACAGAAACTGCTAGAACTGTACTGGATTTATGCTGAAATGCAAGAAGTGTCTGTTTTCTTTCTTGTGCTGTGTGAAAACTGTCACCTAATTCCTCTTTTTTCTTCAGGTTTTGTAGAGTTACATACATCTCATTCACAGTGAGAATTAATACTTCATGCTGCTGCAGCAGGTTGAAGTACAGGGAAAAGGCCTGCATGAGATACAAAGTGGAACTGAATATTTTAGAGAATTTTTTTTTTAATTCTTCATTTATAAGAAGATCACAATTGCAGCATGATTTCTTTTTACTAATTTGTTTCTTAGAAGCCTAGAAAAATGAGCACAGAAGTGGGTGAAAAGAACTGCTTTGTTTGAGTTTGTTCATTGCCACCTTGGCCTATTTTTATTGGTTCTAGTGGGAGTTCCTGATACTTTCTGTGGAAGAACAAATTCCGCTCTCTGAGATTGATTTGTGGTGGGGGCAATGATCAAGTAATTTATTCTTCTAGGGGAACACCTTCCCACTTTTCATGCTGTTGTGAGGTTTATTTAATAATGATACAGGAGTCTGAGAATGCTAAGTGCTGTAAATTGGAAAGTAAACTGCTTTTTTGCAAAGTAAAACAGTAACAAAGTAAAAGCTGATCATGATTTTGCAAGTGTCGGAAGAGGGGAGTTGTCCTGCTGATCTGCTCCGACTATCCTACAGCTATTACCCTGTGCCAGTTCACTTACTGTTGCAGGTAAATCTGAGGGAACAGCAGGACTTTGGTTGAAGCCCGTAAAAATGGTCTGTTCACACTGCATATCCAGGATAATGAGGCAGTGCCTTAATTGTGTTGTGGGGTTTTTTTTTTGCAGTCTTCCCTGCTGGCATTTTGCAGCCCCCTTTCTTTGGTGCATCTCAGCCCAAATCTCTGAATTACGGTGGCATAGGCATGGTCATCGGTCATGAAATCACGCATGGGTTTGATGACAATGGTAAGGCACTGAGTTTCTAGTTACAAAACTTCACAATGCACAGAATGTTTTACATGCTTTAGTGCTTAATCGTTCCAGAGAGCACATAAAATGAAGATGACCACATCTGGGTTTCTGAAGCTTTACAGTATTGTTCCCCATGATGACTCCCAAAAGCGCAATCCAAAGAATCCCACAGACAGTCCTGTAGCTGCCAGGTTGCAGCAACAGCCCAGCATGTGGGCCTGCAGCACACGAGGGCTTTTAATATAGTTGCCCAAAGGCTGCTTCAAACCCCATCACAAACTACACGTAACTGTGGATGGCGTGTCACTAGGCTGGCACAGGTGTGAAGCCAAGGTCTAGCTGTCAGACCTGCTGCCCAGCCCCATCGTTCATGTCTAGACCTGCACTATGATCAATCCAGCGTGGAGTCACAGGTCAGAACCATACCAGGCTTCCTAAGAGAGCCTTAATCCCATCTTCTGATTCAGTTTGAATTCATTTGTTTTTTTGCTCTGCTGAAATATAGCCCTCTTAGCAAAAAAAAAAAGCATCATCCATATGCCTACCTCATTACCGCAATATTTTTTGCATGAGTGACTGTACTTACTTGCTACCCTTCTTACTGCATCAAAACCCTCTTTTCCTGTATAAATAATTCTGTTAACATATTATTACAGGCAGAAATTTTAATGAAAATGGAGACCTTCTAGACTGGTGGACTGAAGAATCCGCCCGCAATTTTAAGGAGCTATCCCAGTGTATGGTGTACCAGTATGGAAACTTTTCATGGGACCTAGCAGGTGGACAGCCCGTATGTCATATTTATTTGTAACTACCAATGTTGTTTTTAATGAGGAAACACAAAATCTTATGTCCTAAACATGCAAACTCTTATTCACATGAGTGCTCTCTTGGCTTATGGTCACCCCTACACCAGAAAAAAAAAAAAAAGGCAAGCAAAGAGATTCTTAAAATTGAAGATACTGGTAAAAACTCTACACAGACACTGACTGTTCTGAAAGAGGCAGGATTTATGTTCTGAATGAGTGGAAGTCCCAGAAGCCTTTGCCCTAGAAGCCTAGAGCCCTCAAAGGCTCTTTTTTAATTCCACAAAGGAACAGAAAAAAAAAATTTGGGAGTTTGAACCTCATTTCCTCAAAGCTTGGTGCACAAATAATATATATCCCCATCAAAACAAATCCTGCCTGCTGCTTTCCTTCACTTAAAGTTTCTTGCTCCTCCCCCCAAAGAAACATCTGAACTACAGAGCGCAAATGTCTGAGAAGAACCAGGGTACAGTAGGAGAGGCAGAGATGATACGCAGATTTAGGAAAGCCAAGCATTCTAAGTGTGGCTGCATTTGTAGCATTCTGCACCGTTACAATTATTAGGCGCTCAGTGTAGTGTCTGTGCCTGGAAGCCCTAATTTCATGAGGACGGGTAGCAGGATCAGGTCTTTTCTGTGTCCCATCAAGATCCATATCCCATTAACTCGCAGAAACAGGCAACAGTGATATCATAGTTACTCATACTGGCCAGGAGAGCAGTCCTGTTCCCGTTAAATGCAAGCTGCAGGACTGCCACTGGAAGGAGACAGCCCTGTATACGTAACGCAGCACTTCATAGCGTGTCGTTTTGGGGGTGACCAATGCTCTGCTGCTGCACCTGCAACGTCTCTAGCGCACAGCCCAGCTTTAATCATCCAGAGACAGTTTAACCACCCTCACAGTGCTCCCACCCTGCTGCCATAGTGAGTTTACTGTCAGAGGCGGCAGGGCACGTATTTCAAAGCTCCAGATAGCAGCCTGCCGCCACAGTTACTAGCTGAGCTGCCATCGCTGCCAGCCAAGGCACGTACTGCACCAGCACAGTATTTGGGTCACAGTCCTGCCTCTGCCAGACGGCAAGCGACATGGCAAGCGAGTGTCAGCCCCTGGGTCACTGCTGCACAGTAAGGGAAGGAGCGCAGCTTACTACAGGAGCACTCTCTTGCGTTGCATTGTGGAAGACCACTTATTTTTAACATCCAACATGTTTATTTTGGACTTCACGGGATAACCACATGTGGCATTGAACCTGTTTTTCTGTGAGGAACAAAATTTCTCTTGGATGGGATCTCCTACGGCTAAGTGGTGAATGAGAAGACACAAGAAGCTCTTTCTCTGACTACTACAGTCTGTTTCTTCGGAGGCTGACGATAAATTCTGTCATACAAAATAGAGAAAAGATAAAACTTCCAGCCCTGAGGTTTTCCTAATCTGTATGTTAAACTGTTGGGACTCGGAGAGGCCAGTAAAAATAGAGAAGAATATTTCAACACAATTTTCTGCCATTTTTTCACACATTAAATTCAATCTAATGCTGATTCTAGGTTTTGCAGCTTTGAAAATCATAGCCCAATATCTTGGGCTAAAGTTTGAGAATATAATTTTTAGAAAATAAAATTACAGATTCTTCATTACCACAGCTTCACCATCTTTAGTGCTACATCACTAACTTACAAATACTATACCAGCTAAATAGGTCTCTTCTATGTAACTTGGTACCAAGGAGCCACCTAACTTGCCTAGTATACAGAAAAATACTTTCTAGCAGATTCACTGATGTCTGTTAATTGATCCTTTCAACTGTTTGGAGTTTGGATTTTTAACTTCTTTTGTAGACTATACAGACAGATACCTCTGATTGGAACTGTAGTAAGAAACTGAGGGTTAAAGACATGGAGGAAATAGGAATAATGAATGAACAATGACTAAGCATCAGAAAATCTGGGAAAAAGAGACAGGAGAGCCTAAAAAGCTGCCTGTAGGGGAAGGAAGAGGATTAGGGAACAATGGTATCCACATGGGTTTTGAGACAAGGGAGACAAAGACTTTCAGAGATGTTAACATAATCTTCTGCTAAAACTTCAGATTTTAAGGGAATTCTTGCCTTTAAAATGTGAAAAATTCCCAAAGTTTGGCATTACAGGTCCTGGATAAGCTCTTTTCAGAAAACTGTACTTTTCTTTTCTGTTTTACAGCTGAGTGGAATCAACACACTAGGAGAAAACATTGCTGATAATGGGGGTGTTAGACAAGCGTATAAGGTAAGAAGTATCCATTTTCCTATTTTAGCTGAAACCATCATAGATTAAGAAAATTAATTTTGGCGCCTTTGAAGAAGCAGCATGATTTTTGTGTCAGGGACAGGACCATACCTACTGCGTCATCAAGGCATGGTTTAAAACTATTGACCCGCTACGGTATTTCGTTCATCCTATGAATTATTTCAGAATACATACTCTACACACAATCTGTTCCTGGTGCACTCTATTTCACCTGACTACTTTCTCTCTATTTTTTTTCTTTTTTTCCTTTTGTGAATAAGGAATTTGTAGAATAAAAACATTCAATGAATCACACTTGGACCATCACCTAACTAAACTGATGATACTGAGCAGCTGTCTGCCTCTGGCAATCTGTCTTCACCAGCTTTTTTATGCCAGGAAGGAGGAACAGAATGACTTTCTTCTAAGTTCTACCCGTAAACAATCTCTGCCTACACTGAACACTATTCACTGTTCAAAAAAACTGTTCAAAATATCATCTTGTACAAGTGAGTTGCGTCCCCTGTACAGGTGTCCAAAGATGTCAGTAACATCTGGACGCCTTCTGCACTTTCAGCCTTCCATGGAGCTTGTATGCTTTTTGGCTTTCCTTTCATTCTCTTCCTGAAACAGATGCTTAACCCCTTCGGTTGGCCAACTTGGAGACTGAGCGTAACAGAAGCAGAGGGCTTCTCTTTGTGGCTGCGGGTTGAGAGGCGAGAAGGAAGTCAGCTTCTCTGTGACCTTTTCTTGTTACATGCAGATCTGGTGGTTGCCGGCCTTCATAACGCGATCCTCCCTCTCCTTCCCTGAACACCTTGTTCCATGGCAAAATACTCAACACTTGACAACTGCAGTGTTGCCATTCCTCAACAAAGTGCCCGCTGGGCTGCATGGGCCAACTCGCGCTTCTCGAAGTTACCATCACAGCTTCTGCAAACAAAGCCATCAGCAACACTTACTTCACTAGAAATACACATGTTTGAGGGCAAATACAGTTACTGGTGAGAGTTTAAAGAATGATTTGGAAGCCTAAAAGAGGCATCAGTATGGCATCGTAGATTAGTCTGATCTTCAATTGCTGGAACATTTGTGCATTTCAAAAAAACCACAACACAAACCCACAAAAGGGGATAGTCTTTCTGAAAGGAATGGGAGTAGCCAGAGAAAAATCAGGTCAGAAGTATTCAAATGTATATATATACATATATTTATAATTATCATGCCATCATATAAACAGTAAAAAAAGGTCCAAAAGGAATCGTGGGAGGTCATCTAGTCCACCCCATCTCTAGCAGGTAGAATCAACCATTTCTGTATCATTCCAGCATACCGTAAGAGACGTTTCGCTTCCTCCTTGCTGTAGCTCGAATGCCATCACGTCTTTGCTTTCAACAGTGGAAGCAGAGAGCAATCTGTTCCTTTCTTTTCTATGACCTTTCATGTATTTCAAGACTGCTACATACTTGAAGGCCCAGACTTCTCTTCTTTAGACTAAACAAACCCAATTCTTTCAATCGTTCCTCATAGGTCATGTTTGCTAGACCTCTGCTCATTCTTGCTGCTTTCTTCTGGACTCTCTCCAGTTGGTCCACATCTTTCTTGAAGTGCAGTGCCCAAAACTGGACAGAGTGCTCCAGCTGAGACCTGGCCAGTGCCAAGCAGAGTAGAAGGATTACTTCACGTATCTTATATAATAGACTCCTGTTTATACATCTCAGTATGGTACTTGCCTTTTTTGCAATACTGTGGCACTCTTTGCTCATGTTCAGCTTGTTATGCACTAAGACTTCTGGAGCCTTTTCAGTAGACCTGTTAACTGCTCGTTCCTCAACTTGCACTTGTGCAGTTGATTGGTTTTACTCATGTGGTGTTTTGGCACTGACTTTAGTCAGAACGTTTCTCCAGTTTGCCAGCATCTTTCTATCAGTAATGATATACTAACAACACGTTGTTTGACACGTGGTCTTCATAACAAACATGAAAGCAGCTGTTCTTACTATGGAAAGGTTTAAAGTCTTCTGTAATTTAAAAAAACCCAAAACCACCATGAAAAAAATCTACTTTTCATAATGTGACATTAGATAATTGATAAAATTCATGGATTCATAGAATACCAGGTTGGAAGGGACCTCAAGGATCATCTGGTCCAAGCTTTCTTGGCAAAAGCACAATCTAGATAAGATGGCCCAGCACCCTGTCCGGCTGAATCTTAAAAGTGTCTGATGCTGGGGAATCCACCACTTCCCTGGGGAGAGAATTCCAATGGCTGACTGTTCTCATTGTGAAAAATTTTCCTCTTGTGTCCAATCGGAATCTCCCCAGAGTAACTTGTACCTGTTACCCCTCATCTTATCCATGTGATTCCTCATCACATCATCCTTTGGTGTCTTCTCCCTGCAGAATCAGTTTTGTGGTAGTAAAATTGGATCCTGGAACTCTGCATTGTATACAGGGAAAGCGTATCTTACCTTAAGTGTGGTATTTTAGACTCTAACCCAATAGTTGGCAAAAAAATAGGTAATGTATTTATGTGATAGACATCAGAGAGAAAACCAAACTGTAAGCACAACAGCAAATATATGTGTTCTGGGGAATCAGCGAGAAGAAGAATTTGCTTGCCACAGCTCACAAGTCTAATGGAAAGAAGAAGAACAGGGAAAGATGAATAAATGGTGGAGGAATGAACCCTCTGACCACATCTTGATCATCTTGGAGATCATTTGAGCCTCCCTGAGCGGAGGCAGGCAGGGTTGCCCGTGACGGTCACTTAGCCCGGGATCCACGCACAGGAAACCCCAGATCATGTAGGACACCTCAGGTGTGCTCGTTTCGGGGCTGTGCGGAAGGAAGCAGCCAGCACCATGTCTTTCCATGTCGCTCTTTACCATGCAAGGTTCACCTTGTGCCTGACCCACAGAGCCTACAGGAGACAGAGCTGCTGCGGGTGAATCTTTATAGAGCGAGCTCGGAACCCAGACAGTTTGGAGGCTGGGTTAGCACAGAGCTTGCTGGTGCCTCGCTACACTGACCCCTCAGCTGGTGTCAGCGAAACTCACAGTCATTTCCATTACAGAACACATTCTGCTTTTTTAACATAGAACCACCTTGCTTTATGCAGTCATTAATTAACCCTGTGAAAGCATTTGCTGGGTAAATATGTAACAGTGCAATGGAATTTAATACATTAATTATTATAAAGCTTGCTGAAAAACAGTACTAACTCTCTGTAGCTACTGTATTTCAGAAGACAGCTGTCCTCCTTTGCATTCTTGATTTCTTCCCTTGTAAAAAGATGCATAGTTATGCAAAAATCTTGTCATCTGGGTGTACCCAGCTTTCTGAATTCTATTAGCCTTGATTTCTTTTTGCTACGATAAATTGCCTTCTTTAAGCCTGCTTCTCTTGCTATTTATTCCAATATAATTCAGGCAGTGTCACTAAAGCTGGTGTAAAACACTGCTGTAAGGCCCATTCAGTGAAAAACCTGTCTTGGTTCGTCAGGCCCCTGCTATCACAGTACCAAGAAATGGTCCTGACATCTTCTGCGTAAAGGTGGCATGTGGTAAGATGGATGGCTGAGGCAGTCCATGATTAATTATGTCAAAGAACCCTTGTCATCGTTTCATTTGGCTGTCTGGGCTGGAAGTTGTAACATTTCTACTCAATTCATTCTACAGGCCTATGAAAACTTTGTGGCAAAGCACGGAAAAGAAAAACTTCTTCCTGGTCTTGAAATGAACCACAAACAGCTGTTTTTTCTGAACTTCGCACAGGTATGCTACGCTTCTTGAGCGAAGGCTGTGAAAATCTCTGGAAGTTACAGTCTAACAAAGTCAGAAAGAGTAGGCTGGCTGTCATGGTTTCCTGAGAGCTGGCCGAGTTGCTGAGCAGAGCAGTGTTCGCTACAAAGCAGTGAATATGACATTGTGTTGGGTAATTTTTACCTTCCCTAAATAAATTAATTCAGCCACAAGTAAGTGCGGTAGACAGTTTCTTGTGCCCAAGTGCCTTTGTCTGAGGACAATGTTATACTTTTTTTTTTTTTTAACAAAATGCAAATTTTTTTCTTTGTGTTCTAATGTGAAATTTATGCTCATGACATTAAGTATTTCACAGTGAAATGACAGCAGGCCTCTTCCCGGATGATCTTATGGCTAACAAATGCTTTTCTTGGTTACATGTGTAGATATGGTGTGGAACGTACAGACCAGAATATGCTGTGAACTCCATCAAAACTGACGTGCACAGCCCGGGCAAATTCAGGTCAGCATGTATAATCATCTTCAGTGCAATTCCTAGGTGCAATACAGCTTTTAGCTATGGAATTTAAAGAACTCCACGCAAAAGGCTAGGCTGCGCTTACCAGGGTAGCTGTAGGCATGTCACACAGACAGAGAGGCACAGCCCACTGACGCTGGTTCAGAGAGAGCAGGACAGACTGTCCCTCGGGACCTCCCAGCCCCAGCGCGGCTCTGTGCTGGCAGGAGCAGGCACAGTTCTGCCCAGGAGGCACCGCGGGCAGAATAAGGCTCTGGGGGAGCTGTCCTCACCCTTGAGATGATACAACTTAATTCTATTAACTGAAAACTATTGAGAAGCTTTGAGCAGTCGTTGTCACAGGACACAAACACCATCACCCGGCTGTTACCAAACGTGCGTGACTGTTACAGCAGAGTCCCCGTGACTGTCTCTGGAATGCAGTGCTCTTCCCAAAGTCCCCTGGCTCTCGCAATAGCTCCTGACAGGGTTCTCGTTAAGACCAAACGCTACGGATGGACTTCGTCCTCCTCTAAAGTCACATGCAAAGGGTATTACTCTGCCGAGCATGGAGAAGAATTCCTCTTGGTTCAAACAGTAATGCTGCCATTCATCATGGACAGATGATCTTCTGTCCATGCCTTTGCCATCTAGAGCTAGGAAGCCGTTCTTGGGTTCCAGCCAAGTGGATCAGCCCGCCTTCGCTGTTACGCTAACAGTATCACTGGAAACGCCTGCAGGCCAGGCCCCTGGCTCCACTGTGCCCCAGCTGTTACACAGGGTCACTATTGGTTTTCTCTTGTAACTGGAACAGAAGTGAGTTTTAGGTGGAAGATCAGGGCCCCTGAATCAGTAACAAACCTGTATGCCCTGGTGCAATAAGCAAATTTGTATTCTCTGCCTTGTGTACTGGGTCAGCCTTTCCAAGAGTAGGTGGGCTCAAATTCAGTGGAGTCCTGCAAGAAACCTGGCTGTTCTGGGTGCAAGTCTTTGGGCCAGACTGGGATCTTTTCTTTTGAACTTAAATCAGAGCCACCTATTCATCAGCAGCGTAACAATGTTTTTGCTCTAATAAATCTGTTTGGTCAAATGCCATGAGATCAAGCAGCAATGCAGACATCACAACATCTGTTAGCTTTGAAAGGCTGTGGCATCGCCAGCATTCGCATACACAATAGCTGGTTTCTCTCCTGATACAATTCAGTACATTAATTCCAGTATCTTTCAGCAGCTTTTCACCAAAGAATTATTTTGTTTATCCCACATCCTCAAATATTTAGCGCAAGCCGTGACTGTTCCTTCACTTGCTGCTTGACTGGCATGTCGCCGTGGGTGGTTTCTGTCCTGTCTGCAGATCTCTCCCGGAGGCAGGTCATGCCCCAAGTCCTGCCCTCAGCTGAATTTGGTCCCAATGCTAACGAGGCTCTCCAGCAGTTCTCCAGAGCTGTGCCTCCTCTTTGCGTATCTGGTTTGTACAAGTCACAAGTCCTTTGAAGTTCATTACTTCGGCATATTTGTGTACATCTTTGATATATTGCATCAGGTGGTGTGCTGTTTTGACATCAATATGAAAGGCTATAAACCCTATATGGACTTGCATAAGTATTAATGAGAAAATACTAACATTTTTAGCATGTGAAGCAATTTGCAGGATGAGGCCCACCTAAGAGCTTTAAAATAGAAAGCTTTTCAGCACACGAGACATACTCACAAAACTACTGCCTAACGACATACTCTTAAAATGGCACAATAGCTCCCAGCATGCTTTTTTTTTTTATTTGGGTGGGTTTTTTGTTGGTGGTTTGTTTTAACACCTGCTGCACTGACTGCAGGTTATTTCTCCTTACAGGTAGGACAGGCAGCTCTTCACAGAAATTGTTAATTTTTTAGTGCAATTTTAGTTTATGGGCTGACAACTCAGAGTACTGGACAGGTGGAACCTTTTGTTCACTAGGAAAATAAGAAGCTAACAGAAAGCCACCTTAGATCAGGTAATTGTCAAAGGCAGACAAAAGAGAATCTGTATCCGAGTGTTAACATGCAAAATCAAAACCTAGCAAGTACAGTAATAGCTACAGCTCGAGCCCTGCTTATGTACCAAATCCCTGTGGTTTGGGGGTATTAGTAAATGAAGCAAGATTCTTACCCCACTGCTGTTTTATCTGGTTGTTAATAACAAACAGAAGTAGAATTTTCTTGCACCCCAAATACCTTCTGCTCTGTTTCTGGCAAAATCCCGTTTTAGCAGTCCTAGTCCTCAAGAGCAGCGAAGCGCTGCTAGATCACTTAAATGCATGACTTCGCCTGTAACCATTTCTCTGTGCTGCTGCTGGCTGCTGCGACCAGTGAGCAAGTCGTCGTGCTTTTCAGCTTGCAGAGATAGTCACATCGTTGCAGGTGTCAGCTGCTGAACTGCACCTCGACTTCTGTGGACACCTCCTGGTTCTGTTGACTGATGGTTAAGGTTATTCACAGAATAATCACAAATCACTCAAAGAAACAGTTCTTCAAATATTCCTGGTCCACAGTCAGTGTGCATCAGTACCTATATTTTCCATTTGAAGCTGAAGCTGTTTTCCTGCATGGGTACGTGCATGCTGCATTTCCATCGCTGAAGGAAGGAGCAACTCCTAGCAGATCTAGTCACATATGTTCACAATTACACACACAGAACTGCATTAGCTGGAGTGGCCTCATACTCACTTGAAAGCTGTTCTGTGTAGGAGTCGTTTTTCCAGGAAACTCATTCCCTGGAACATTTGTGGAGAAGGCCCAGAGAAGCAGTACGATCTTAGTTAAAACTCGACTGGTGTAAAAATGTGAATAAACATTCACTGAAATGTTACACCGCAGTCCTCTGCTGCAGGGTTTTGTTTTCCCTTCACAAAGAAACTTGTCAGCAAAACACATCTGAAAAAATGCCGAGTGAAAACTAACGACAGGTAATAAACGTGTTCCTAGTGACATAAGTGGAGTTTTGTGAGGGCCAGCAAGGAAGCAGGGACAGGTCCTGTATTTGGGGGGGCTGCAACAGCGACCACACAAACTGGAAAGAGGAGATAGAGCCACTGCTTGAGGCGAAAAGAAGCAACAGTCAGAGTTCAGAAACGGGTGTTTCCCACAGAATTTTGAGGTGACGCAAAAAGAGATGTTAGATCATATGGGTCTTGTTGTTTGTTTTAAACAAAGGCAAGCAACAATGACAAGATGTTGCTGTTTTGTTTTAAAGGGTCATAGGATCATTGCAAAACTCTCCGGAATTTTCTGAAGCCTTTTCATGCACCGAGACAAACTACATGGATCCTGCTAAAAAGTGCCGAGTCTGGTGACGGAACTGTAAATGCTGCGTCCTGAGAAGCTTTCCAGAAAAAGAGAAATTTTGAACTAATTCTGAGGAAGGAAGAAAACAGAGAAATATGCTAGAATAGCCACTGTAATTCTTAGTAAACAGGCAAAAATAAAAGAATCACACAGCAAAACATCAAACGAAGGCCGAATGCCAGTGCAGCGATCAGCTGCTCTTCCTATCACCGAGCCCTGTAGAATCTCAGTCACTTGACAGTGTACAGTAACGTTTCACTTGTGGTTAATCCTGTTCCCCGCTGGCCAGCGGCCTTCCGGATTTATTTTAAAATGTCAAAGTAGAACACATTATCTCCCACTGGTCGGTGAACGCGTTTCTGATCAAGCAGAGGAAGGAAATACTAAGTAACACACTGTTTTAGACATCGTAACATGATAATGAGACAGCAGTTTATATGCTAAGTGTCAGGCTTTCTACCCTCTGCTGTTCTGATACATCTGTTCTACCAGACGTCTTCATTTTTACTTGAAACCATTTATACAAGAGGAGTCCAAAGACCTGCTGTAATTAAGTAAAGTAACTACTCACTAATTATTCCAGTGTGTATTTTCTCAAGTCACTATTTACAACAGTTTATTTACTGCTTTCCAACCAAACTGAAATTGTAGGTAATTTATTAATTTTTGAACATGTAATCTGTAAGATTGTGATCAAAGACCCTTTCACAGTTTTCTAAGCTTTTTCTTGCTTTCTCTAAAGTTGGTCTTTTTTAAAGTTTCTAGTAATGTATAAATCACAGTTTTTATATTTAAATCTGAGCTACACTTTTGACTTGAAGTATTGTAATATATTTTATCAGCGGCTGCACAGAACTGGGAAGTTTGAGTAAAGCATGGTGTTAGGCAATAAGACAAAGTCTACAAAAGTGAGCTCTCCAGCGGAATATACCAACATTGCAGTTTTCAGGCTGACTTTCTCAGTGTTTAGGGTCTGATCCTGCACATAATTTGTACATGTTCTGCTCGACATTGGTCCTAACATCAGTAAAGCTGTGCAGCTGACTGCAGGAACGGAGCTTTAAGTAAGAAGGTAAAAGGCTTTAAATCTGCCATGATATGTATTAAACATCCTCATGCAGATTGCAAAGGAACTTACTGCTTTGTATATCAAAGCAAACAGATTTCCAAAAATAAGTACTAGATACCTCAGATGACTGCTATAATAGGTGTATTTAAAAACCTATGTTCCTTTTAGCTTTCCGAGTTTGTCATCTGATAAAACCATTTTGATAATAAACTGAAATTATCAGCCAAATGCAATGTGTCTTCTTTATATGCAACAAAAAAGTACAAAAAAAAAGTTCTCTGCAAATACATTTCTGTACTCGCCGCTGAGCATCACACTTCAACATCTATAACAACTGACAAAAGGAGAACTCAGATCCTTTTGTTCTAGTTTAAGAGCAGATCTCAGTAGGTTAGTTACTATCCAAGGAAATCACACCAAAATTGTCTGCACAAAAGTTCCTCTTCCAAGACTTTGCCCCAACAGTATGTCAAAGAGAGCAGAAAATAGATTCCTTTTCATGAATTTCCCGCCGGCGGAGCCACGCGTAATGCAAGAGCAGCAGCGAAGGCCTCCCGTAGCATCCAGCACAGCTCCGTGGCTGCCCGAGGGACGGTCGCTGTAGCTGCGGTTCCTAAGGAGCCGTGGAACGATCTTTGCTTGCGGTGCACCTGGCAGATTGAGAGGCCAAAGCCAGACACAAAGCAAGTTCCTACAGACCCTGCTGCAGGGCCGTGGTGTCCAACGCCTGGACAGGACCTGGCGGGACCTCACACCCACACCACTCCCTGTCCAGTCACCACTGCCTGGAAGTCACGCCTGGCCACAAAAGGGAAGCAAAGAGCGGAGAAACAGTAGAAGCTAGAGGAAAGCAGTAGAAAAACCCAAACATTTATGTTAACAGGGTTTTTACCTCTCTGCTGGGCCCCCGTCTTCACTCCTCCCCATGTATTTGTCATAGAACTTTCTATACTTTTCATCATTAACCTGAGACATCCAAAAGAAACTCAATCCTTTACAAAGGCAGGCCATAAAACTATGAAACGGGAAGTACCATCATCCCTGTTTCACAGCTAGTCAGGGGAACACTCATCAAGGATCGAGAAGAAATTCAGAAGGTAACTAAATAAAGCAATAGATCACTAAAAGAATAAATAATATTAAATGTAACAGTCAATGTATACAGAATAACTAATAAGTATTTATTAGAATAGCAAATATAATATATTCCTTATAAAAACACGAGTAAGTCAGTACAGATAGATCAGTTGTAATGTCTGTTCAATAACACATCAGCAAGCTGTTCCGATACACCTCATGTTTCATTTGCCCACTAGACAGACAGAAATCTAGAAGAGCATATTTATTGCTGGAGATACAGATCTCTACCTGTAGTTTTCAACAGCAGGTGTACTACACAGTGAAGGCTTTTTCACTTCCAAGCACTCTTGGAAGAACACACATAAAAATCATTGCATCTTGATTCACGCTAGCTCCTCAGGGAGCAGGGGAGGTGAATTCATATACACTACCAAGGTTATGGTCATTATGCTGCACCATCACAGCAAGAAATAAAGCTTCCCGCATGGAAAGTGTCCAGCAACGCTCGGGCCAGGGCAGCAACAGATAGTCTTTAAGGAAACAAAACGGAGATACACTTGGCAGCTGGCTTTAGACATGTCATCGAACCCAGCTTTTACATTTATCAGTTACAAGACTGGCTTCCCCAAACCATCATTCGTCACTGCTTCCCCCTCCCATCTATTTTATGACAGACAATCCGTCCATAACCACGAGCTAGAGCTTGGAAAGAAGTGTGTGAAATACAAAGCAAGCTCAATGCATACGACCAGAAGAAATGGCAAAGTTTGACTAAGCACTGCTGACCGCACAAAGGGCCAGAAATCTCCCCCTTTCATTAGATGCAACCAGGAAACCAAGTGAATGGACGTCTAGAAAACAACCTGCAAGCATGCCATGATTTGGTATAAGTTAACAAGAAAGGTTTAAGCAAAAAGGACCTGGTCAGTGTAGGAACCTAAACAGTAAAACTGTTCGTAAAGGTTCTGTTTACGTATGGCCACGCATCTGTATCTCTTCCAAGAACATCTCCCTGACAGACCCCTTCCCTCCTTCACGCAGCTCCACAGGCTGCACTCACCACCGGCTCGAGCCTGTAGGTGCACAGGAGGCTGCCCATTCCCTGATTCCCCCTCTGGAGTAGGCGAGAAAATAGATGCAGGGTTGGCTTCACTCCTGGCTAAAGCAGCCGACTCAGAACTGTGTGGGGACTGCTGAAATAAGCCCCAGGAGGAAGCGACTACACGCCAGAACCAAGAGAAAACACGGACATCATCTGCAGTGCTGCTCTGAAGCTCAGCATCTCCCAATACCAATCCTGGGGCTAGGCACATCATACACCATCAGTTTAGTCTTCAAAGCTCACGAGGCACATCAGCTGAGTGCAGGAAAGCCTTGTATTAGCATTTAACAGAAAACTGAAATGTAAAATACATATCTTGGAAACCAAACTTTAACCAGTGGCAATTAAAATTTCCTCACTCATGCAAAAGAGAAATTCAGGTCTGTGTAAAAAAAACCACAGCAGTCATCATTCAGATGTGAGGTATCTGACATTAAACAAGCAGTGACAATCAGAATATACCATTCATCACAGGATTTTCCTTCTCACAGTGCTAATATGTCAGGGAAGTATCTATAGATATGCCATGGAAAGCGTTTACCAACCAGGTGGAAGGACACGTCACTCAGAGCAGCATTCATGTTTTACTGCTTCTTCAGTTCCACATCTAAACACTTTACCAGGTTTCAGTGTAGGAGTTCAAGTTGTGTGCAAATGCACTGGTCATTTTGAGCATTCCCGTGAGCTTGGCACGAGGCACCTCTATATTCAGTCAACTGGCATATTTACTGCCGAAAGTTAAAAACAGTAAACATGGTATCACTAACACAAAAACTGTGTTGCTAAAGTGTTGGCATTTTCTGTAAATTTTACCTCACTTGGCTACATTGCCTAAGAAAATGTGTTTCAGTTTTACTGAAAAGATGCTTAGATTCAAGTTGGCATGACCACAACAGATATGAAGAATCTGTGACAAGATGTAGAAAAGAATTTAACTAGCGCCTTGCGAAGTGTGCCTCAGCGTGTGTTTGTCAATGTTCAAAACCAGAAAGACTCAAATAAAGCAAAAAAGAGACAAAAAACCAACAAAAAAATCAGTATTACCTCAGTGGAAGGCAAGGAATTTCTGGAAGGGAGAGTATTCCGTACCTAGAAGAGAGAAAAAAGTGTTAATATCTGATGAGAATTTAAATGGAGCTTGATTTGTGGATGAATATGGGCTATCTCTTCCTTGTTAGTTTCCTCTGGTTCCTCACTCTCAATAGTTTTATTCTTGGTTTTTGTTTTCCAGCTACTTAAGTCATCTTCCTTCTGTGTTTTTAGAGAAATGAATTCCTCGCAAATAACCACACAGTCACAGAGTCCGTCTGCAGCAGTTTTCCTCAGTTCCTGCCCATTTAAGCTCCAACTTCTCCCTCGATGTATTTTCCTTTAAATACAATCATACAAATTTTGGCACTCTTTTCTTTGGTACAAAAAGCAGTTTTGGAGCCAGCTGTTGTGTAGGTCTACTCTCCAATCCAGCCTCTTCAGAGTTACAATACAGCAGGAACATCTGCTCCTACCTGTCTGCTGCTGGCAGAGCGACCTGGAGTTACAAAACCCTGAGCAAGCACTGAGCAACCAAAAGCTGAGGTAGTATGGTACAAACGCTCCTTGTGTAAACAGTTAGTACTGGCTAACTATTGGTAACATCTATCACCTTCATGCCCTTAGCATCAGGGAAAAAAGGGATGAAACAGAGTAGCTAAATTAATGATGTAAAATAACTGCTGTTCACTTGCGAGCTGGCCTTGCTGAGCCCTTTCCAGTACCTGGCTGCAGGAAGGCTGCTCCACATCCAGCAGGATTTGCACCCTGCGGTCTAGAAGAGGCCGCCTAAGGACCACCGCAGTCCTTTTCCTCGACCTGGTCAGGCTGCCCTCGTCAAACCCTGCCTATCCCTCCAAAAGCTCTGCAGGTCTGTGGAGAGCATCAAAATGTGAAGGGAAAAGCTGGAGGAAGCATCATCCCTTTCTCAGGGTACGTTTCACATTTTTTCATTGTGGCTGAAATGTCAGCTCGGTTTTTTGCCTTATCACAGCATCCTTGTCAACATCAATGAAATGTACAGAAAAAAGAAAGTTTTCAGGTAGGAAAAAAGTATTGTTATTTAACAGCTTTCTCTGATCTACTTCAGTGCAAGAAAGGACAGAGTTAAACTCAAAAATAAGTTTAATAAACAGTGAAAGTGAGATACAGCAGGATCCAATGGGGCAACAGCTCCATTTGTTCGTACTTCTGCAGAAAAAAGCACACTCAACTTTACCTAAAAAAAAATTGCTATGAACAACTTTGAGTATCACTGTCAGCTTCTGTAAAATCTAAGAGTCAGTTGCTATAGTTCTACAGATGTGTTGTGATTGTTTCAGTTGACTTCACTTGACTTTCCATAGCAGCAGGCTGACAAAACTTTAGGGATGATATAAAATATGCATAAATACTGGCATTGGTCAATTAATTGACAATGCCTTAACGAAGCAGCTACCAAACACCCGTAATACACAGCCATCACTAAATAATTCATCTAAGTACTGCTGAGATGCTGCGACTCACAAACAGCTTCTCTTCTGCTGCCCAGCGACGCTGGGCCACAGGCTCGCTGACGCCGTGGCAGACTTCCGCGAGGCCGTGCGGAGGGGCTGCACCACCCCCAGAGGGGCCGGGAGACCCTGGGGCCGCTCACCAACCACTCGACTCGGAGCCCACGGAAAAGCTCCAATGATGAAGATGATGCTGATAGTGACCCTTAGGGACTTTTTTTCTTCTGGACAAGCGACTCCTCCACCACTGCTTCTTCTTATCTGGGTGTTACTGATTTTCCTACATATGCTACATCTACTTTTTTTCCTTTTTGAACCTATTAGTTTTAGATACTGAATCATGGGCCTTTAAATTAACTCCAAAATACAAAAAACCTGAGTTTTCTCAATCTTTTTGTAACATCCAGTGGAAAATCACCATGTAGCAAGAAGTAAATAAGATAGGGCACATACTGTGTCCAGAGGAGCCACAATGGATTCACACATCTTCTGTGACATCGCTAAGAGAGCTTTTTATTCAAATAGCCAATGAGTACCAATTGCTTAAGAACTGTTTTCCCCAACGTTGTGCTTAATCGCAAAGAAAGAAGTCAGCATACTTTGGAGGAAAACTGAAGTCCTACAGGCCGTGTTGGAACTGAAGGCGGAGACACCAGCACTTCGTTCCTTCCAGACTCCAGCACCCCCACAGCCTAAATTAGTCGAAAGCTACCATACCCTCATTTCAGTTCTCACAGGGATGGAGTGTCTTGGTGTCAGTCCTTTACCTTAAAAATCACCCTTCGCTCGTGGCGAATTCAGATGAAAGCAAGAAGATAACCCAAGAAACCCACAGGACACAGGATGAAAGGTTTATCAGACCCAGATGTCCAGAAATGAAACTGCCCAAGGCTAGACTGCCACGGAACTGGGATTAACCTTTTTCCCCGCTGCAGAGCTCAGCTACTGACCCAGAAGATGCTGAGGCCTCCCCAGCACACCAGCAACATCTGCACTGCTGGCCTGCCCTCCCAGGAAAAGCTGAGCACTGGGGAGCTCTTCCTCTGGGATTTATTCAGAGTCCAAATTCCTTGTTCTTCTTTCCCCCTTCTCCTGGACTTCCTACATTTTAACTCAACGCGGGGAAAGTTCTGATGTTACTGTAATATATCACAGTATTTGTTAATTTTCCTTTGGATGTGTCCCAGCACTTTTCTCACTTGAGCAGCTGCTGACAAAGACTACCAAGTACAGAATTCATTTTCTTAGCTAAACCATGGAGGAATTCTTACTCCACAAGGAGGCAAAACCCTTCCCAGCTGCTCTGCGATGTGGTCTCACCAAGTGAAGCCCCTCCCCACGCCGATCGTCAGTGACCTTACATCCACACTGACAACTGTGTTTCACACAGACACGCGCACGGGCTCAGTGCCTGTCGCTGATTACTGGTGTTTCAGGGAAATCCATGGGTCATTTTATTGCTCTGTCACACTTACAGGCCTTACTGACTTTGTAAGAAAGGCAATGAAGACAACTGCTACAGGAACACAGCCAACCTACAGTGTCTACCGTGCTAATGTAGTACAGAAAGAATGATTTTAAAAATATTTTTTAATTTATTCTGAAGCTGTAATATTCATAGAAGGAGACTAAAGTATCTCAAAAGTTATCTGAAAATTAAATATGCCCACTAACCAAAAAATTATTTTTCAGGAGGCACTGGAATAAATTCTGCTACAGAAGAATCAAAGACACAGATATTGAGTCAGTCATGCTGTAAGCGAGCAGAACAGAATGTGGAATTACTTTATGTAATACAACCAACTTTACACTACTGGAGCAACGTTCCACAGAACATAGAGCAGTCAGTTCAGAACACAAATGAAAGTGGCAACAATGATCACTGAAAAAAAAAAAACAAAAAACCCCTGAGTTTTGACAGCAGGCAGATTTTTCCCAAATTATTCAGATTCCACATGTCTTGATGTCTCCTTTGGCCTGCATTAACTCAAGCTGTTCTTGTCACATCACACATCAAGATACCAGAACCAAATATGGCAGGAGGTTATGGTGGTGACTCAAGACAGAAAAAAGTCTTCCTCATAAAATCAGTGTTTAATAGCTAATGAGCTCAGACCAGCCTCTCAAAGTCAGTAATGGGCAGAAGGCTGGATCTGTGCCCCTGGAGTCCCACTCACCTCCTCTTTTCTGAACTGACTTTCACTCCCTCGTGCAGGCCCAGCTGGCTGTTCTGCTGCCTGGGACTCTGCTGTGTAATGACGAACGCTCAGTACACTTCGCACCAAGCATGGCTGCCTCTGGTAAGGGAACTTCTCCCTGTGTCCAGGAAAGGAATATGTGCGCTGACTTCCAAACAACACAACCCCCTCAGAGCCGTTACCGGCACCACACAACGTAGCAGAAGCTACCAAACATACACTTAGGACAACATTTCTCATGCTGACACTATTCCAAGTTTCCACTCACAGCTTTGGGTTTACATTGACCTCCTGGAGACAACATTACCATTCAGTATGTTCTCCCCTGCCCGTGCAGACCCCCACGTAGCAATTAGATATTACACTAATGGGAACAACAGAAAACAAGAAAATAGTTTGGAATCATCCTTTGTGAGATTATATACTTAAGGCTACTAAGTCAGCCGTTTTATTGTTCTAAGGCTTCCTTCCATATATGGGGATTTTACTGATGAAGTTTTAAGATTATCTGAGAAGACCCTGATCTATTTCCACTTCATTGCTATAAAATGTCCCATATCTATTCCAAGTCTGGTATCGGAACCACGATGCACCAGTAGAATAGTAAACAACAGTAAGCTTGCTACTGCTTTCCTCAGTACGCTGTGGACATGCAATACAGCATCCACTTTCATTCAGTTACATCCAAGCATTGCTATGTATTCACGTTGGAGAAGACACGGTTGAAGATGCAAGTATGGTGCACACAGAAAATGGTATCACGTGGTTTCTCTTGGACCTCAGAAGTCAGAATTCGATCCAGAGTTGAACCAGGTCATGAGAAAGATCCTCCTCTCACACAGGTCACCTTCTGGTAGCCACACAGTGCTTCAAAAACAGATTTCTCAATTATCTTCTTCATCCAGAACTGGTTAGATATTCTGGTACTGGTTCAGTTAGGGCCTTGAACATAAGGACTGACACCAGCAACTTGATTTAGTGTTTTACAAGAAGCTAATGTAGGAGCAGAAGACAGTTGTCCTGCTGGTGTTGAGACCTCCTAAGCTAGGCTGGACTTTCTTACAGACTGGGCTTCAGGCCCGCATGAATTACATGCCTGTAGTCCAGCTACAAGGCGATGAAGTGAGGCAGAGTCATTAATCACCATGATGAGCTATGGTAACCTAGACAAAATGGATGGCAGAAAGCATAACTCACAGCTGCTGTTATGGAAGCACTTGTGTCAGCGAGGAAGCCAGCAGTAAGTCCCTGGCTCTTCCCTGAATAAACCAGCTGGCCAGTGCATCTTCAACCAGATACAACTACAGAAGGGTACAGACTCACCAAAGCGTTTTCACCGGTGTACAAGAAACACTTCCTACCTTTGCTGAGGACAGCTTTCAGGACTGGAGTCAGTAAACCTGGCTGTCTTTGTCAGCCCTACAGTCCTAATTCCAGTCAACTGCCGTTCTCCAGGAGGGGACTCATCCAAGTGCTGAGCTGCTCTGGTGACCTCCTGCCTTCATTACCACCCATAATAAGATACTTAAACAGAGCACTGGTAGCTACCATTTGATTATCAAATTAATAAGCTGTTACATCAGTTTTAAATAGTTTGGCTTGAGGCATACAATACCGGCAGAACCACTTCATCCTGTTGAGACTACCCAATGACCGCAGCTATCTTGATATACAAGGGGTTGCAATCACTAATTAAATCATACAGCTTCATAAGTAACAACAGAAAAGGCCATCATGGGTGCAAACCATGCTTGCCCTTCAGCCTGTCATTGCAGCTCGACTCATAAACCACCGGCACTGAAACGGCCGCTGCCGGCACTTGCTTGCACAGCACCAGGCTCAAAAGCCTGCGATCTGGAGGCGATCTGGAGTTTTACAGCACTGCTGCTGTAAAAATGTTGATACTGATGGATTGTAACCAATATGCCGTGACTGCAAACAGGTACAGGCTGACCTCTCTGCACACGACCGAGGAGCCACAACCTTCTTCCTAGACAAAGGGAACAGAGTAAGCACTTTGGAGAGCTGGCTGCAGGTGAAGGATGGGCCCCAGCCCTCAGGAGACCCTTTGTCCTGATCTCCAGTAAGCGCTGCTTGCTCACCGCACCCAGCTCTGCGCGCAGAGCAGGAGGCGGCCATGAAGCCTGACCTGCCATTCAAAGCGCCCATCTGGGATATGGCCCCGCAGCTGCAGAGGGAGGTGGGCGCCTCCGACCTGGGCCAGCGTGAGGATGGATTCACCTCCAGCTCCTACAGCTGGCAGAGCACAGCAACGTCCGGCAAAGCGGATGACCCAGACCAGCCATCAATCTCCCAGGGCAGTTTGTTACCTGTCAGTAAACAACACCTGCAACTGCCAAAATGCCATCTCGCTATGTGACCTGGAGTGCTTGCTCCAAACAGAAACAAGCCTCTCACGGAAAGGGAGAAACTTAGTGGAGTCTCCTTCTCTGGAGATATTCCAGACCCGCCTGGACAAGGTCCTGTGCAGCCTGCTGTAGGTGACCCTGCTTCAGCAGGGGGTTGGGCTGGGTGACCCACAGAGGGC
>Ga0065711_1026808_pt1 | contig 59413 bp, 31 predicted proteins | sample Hoacrofraction12_FD_59098 | JGI IMG/M metagenome (GOLD analysis project Ga0065711, IMG submission 59098) | Hoatzin crop microbial communities from Cojedes, Venezuela - Epithelial fraction 12 v2 (version 2) | ecosystem: Host-associated > Birds > Digestive system > Esophagus > Crop | place... | reverse complement strand
GGAAGAAGTTCTTCCTCGTGTTCAGACGGAACTTCCTCTGCTTCAGTTTGTGCCCATTGCCCCTTGTCCTGTCGCTGGGCACCACTGAAAAGAGCTTGGCCCCATCCTCCTGACACCCACCCTTCAGATACTTGTAAATATATATTAGGTCCCCTCGCAGCCACTGCACTTATTTTGAAAATTCAAAATTCATGTAGGTGTGATGTAGTCTGTGTCAGACAGAAGATAAATTATCCTTTGCAAAATTATTTTATTTAAAATGTATACTAAGAAACAAATTGTTTTTTCTTAATTGGCCTTAAATATTGCATTCAGTGATATCACCACTGATACAATCTTAGCCTTTTAGAGGTGATCACCATGTTAAAAAAAAAATTTTAGAAAATGTCTGTTGACGTAGTTCTTCGCATGTAGAACTCTTGGAGTCCACTGAATTTACAGCTGACAACCTGCTCCAGGTATAGAATTTATGACCTAGATGAAAGAAGGCAGCTAGTGATGGTCATCTTTCACATCCATTGGTCTGATTAGGTTAACCTAAAATAAACAGGATCAACTAGTATTATATGCAATTTATTAAGAGAAAACAGGTAGGATTTCATCTTTTGAGAGCAGTTCTGAGATCCTGTGTAAACTTTCTCATATGCTGATAAGGTGAATTAAGTTTAACTTACACTGGTCTATTGAGGTGTATATTCTGAAGGATTATCCAGACTTCTCAATGGGAGTTTCTTGTACTTAATATTGTGCAGAAACACACAGATTTAAAGAATTTGATAGAGAGAAGACCTTGGTTCTCAGAGTTGGATGTTTAGCTGAGGTCCAGGAGGACTGAATTTCTTCCTGGTCAAATACAGTTTCCGCTTGAATGTACTTGAGGCTTGCATCAAACTTCTGAGGACTTCTGAAGAAATAGTCAGGTATTTGGGAACATGAGCAGTTTAATTTCTCCTTAAAAATGTGTATTTCTCTAGAGAGCTAGATCAGCTGTTTGTTACATTTACTGCAAATTCTAGGTGATTTTTGACTTTGATTCGTTGAGCTTCTCACGCTGTGCACATTGTGATAAATGAAAACTTCCATTTTCAAAGGCTGCGGAGCAGAGTTGCACACAAAACCTGCCAGTTTTTCACTTTCAGTCAGGTTACACTTACATGAAAGATAATATATTACATGTTGATGTCATAAATTCTCTTGCATTCTGATAATTCATTCCTTTTGAATTGACAACAAATTATATTTAAGAGCAGAAAAATAACCAGTGTCTTTTTGTAATTGTAGGCCAATTAGGAAACTTTTAAACAGATAATCCAGTCTACGAATCTGTCTTTTCCCGATTGAAACATGAACCCTACAATAGTTTTAAATTACAAACCAGGCATTTTTTAAAAAAAGTTTTTTTTTTTTTTTTGTTTTGTTTTTTTTTTTGCTAGTATTATACAATCAAAACCAGTGACAGAAAATCACTCGGAATAGTCACAACTTGTACATGACATTAAGGCTAATTTAATTTCCACTCCCTGCGAAGTGGTATATTTCCAGTATCATAACAAAATCAGGAAAAGATGTCATGTTTTGCACACTTATTCTAGTTTCTAAAATACTTAAAATTACTTTTATACAGTGATAATATTTCATTGGTTTATGTATCTTAAAAAATTAATGTTCATGTACTTACCATTTTGCTAGTATCCTATTAGTTGTAGACAATACTGCAATATCCATTAACTATATCTCACACATATTTCAATGCAAACACAAAATTCCAGACGATGTAGTTGCCATTTGCTGTTCCCAGTTCCACTTACCTAATGCATTGTCTGTATCCTAGAACACTTTCTGGAGTTAAGTGGTATGAGGGAAGCGCAGCACAATGGAAATTACAGGTTGCTGTAATTTAAAGATAATCAGTGATGAATGAATTTTAAAAGTTTATCATTTGGCTCATAACAGCAGGAGAGAAAACTTTAAAAGGAGTTGAGAAAAGGAAACTTTTAAAAAACATTTGTGGTGGGGAGGAAGAATGCCTAGAGCATGAGAGAAGAAAAGTGGTACAGGATGATAGCAGCTCCAGGTGTAGGGATACAAGGCTTCAGAACAGACATTTCTGGAAGAGGTCGGGGAGATATAGCAGGAGGCTGTCATAAGAAAGGTAGAAAAGAACAGAGGCTGCGTCCATGGGATGAGATTTATATCCACTACACTATGTAGAGGCACAAGAAAAATCTGCATGAATCCTGAATTTGATGAGGCAAGAATATCATCACATTATGTCCAAAGGCACTTTGGAGCTCAAAGACTACTGTGAGTTTTCTCTTCTTCTGGCTCTTCTGTTGTCTGGACAGTCTTTGCTAGAGCACAAAAAACAATTAGGAGAATGGGTTCAATCAGACGAGACAATAGACCAGGGTGTGATTTTTTTTTTTTTTTTAATTTTTGATTTTTTCCCCCACTTCAGAATAAACCAGAACAATAAATTGTGCTAAATAATATCAAAGTATTATCCTCCCTCTATACAGAATGTTCTGCTATTATGCTTACATTACTACTTAGGGGAGAGAGGGAAAAAAACTAGTGACACAAAACTGGAGATACACGAACTAACAGTTTTGTGAGGTTTTCCATATTTGAGATGTATTTTAACATCTGCCAAATAGCAGACAGTGATTGAGAGCACCTTGTGAGCTGGTGTTTGCTTTGCTACTCACTACTTCTCAGAATCACAAATTAACAGTTCCTAGATGAGGGAGCTCTCTTGGGAAATTCAGCTGGGACAATTTGATGGAAAAGGTACAAGTGCTGGTTGAGGCTCCATTTACTAGAGGTGAATGTCAGAAAACTTTGCTTTATTTTCAGAATGTAGTACTTACTATGGTCTCAAACAAGGCTGTTCTGAGGTGTATTGGCAGGAAATCAGTTTGAATACAGCCTCACTTGTAACACATACAAGGTCTATACCGCTCTCTTTAAGCCTCGTATGGAATGCTGTGGGAGCTTCCAAGCCTTATGTTTGTATCACACAACTGCCCAGTGTTAAAAAGCAGCTCAATAGCTGGCTCTTATGGCTGCTACAAAATGTGGTCTTAGCAGCACTGACATCTACATTGTGTTCAGTATCCTCCTGTGTGTCTTTGACTGTATATGTATTTTCATTCTGCTTTAATCATGGAGCCTTAGAGAGGAATTGTTAGTCTAATCAGCTCTCTATACTTGTATAGTCTGATTAATGCCTACCAGGGCAGGTTGTTTGTGTTATAGTAAAGACCTTCATGCTCTGGTCTCAGATGTGGTGGTTTTAGTGTTCCCTGGCTAGTGATAAAAGGGCCAACTGCTGCACAGCTGTGTTAACCATTGTTCCTCATTAATGCTGCTTCAACTTGCTGTGATGGAGTCGCAGCAAGCTGCTGTTGTGTCTGGGTCTTCCTTCAGGGTTGCAGGAAGGTCTGGAAGCTGTGGAGAGGCTGTGTTAGGCATAGGTTATGGATGCTGAAGATACAATTTTATCATAGGCAACAATTTTCATAATACGTTCTTGGTTTGATTGCAGTAATGTGTTCCTTTTGTGCGTCTTCTGGTGTTGTAACCACTTCTGCATGTAATTTGTACAACCAGGTGTTTGTTTTCTTCTGCGTTTATGCAGATCAGGGGAAGTCCTGTTTGGATGCACAAAGCATTAAGGAAATTAAAGTTCTGGACGAAATTGAGAACTCAACAAACTAGTCAGTAGAGGTGAAATCTAGCACTCTGCTTCACGCTGGCTGTTGGAAGGCGTTTGGTGAAAGCAGTAGTCATTCCACTTGTCCCATCCGTAGGTGTCCTCTACCCCCAGCTCCCATTACCCCTGTGGAGGTCCAAAGAACACAGCCCTGCAGTACCCCGCTCCCAGCCTGTGGGTCGTCCTGCACCCTGCTACCTTTGCCAAGGATCTTTCTGACTCTGAATAACACGAGTCCCCAAAGAATGGCAGTGAGAGCAAAGTAAGAGCTGCTTCTTTGGAATGCTCTCGATAAAAGGTTAGCAAGGATATTAAACAGTTACCTTGGAAGCTATGCCTGATACATAGCTCTTTTTGCAGGAAGGTACAGGTAAAGGCCATGGTAACATCAAAGTATGACCAGAAAAAGAGTAAAGCCTTTGAAGCTTTTACATTGTTTTCACTTTCTTTGTTTCAAACCTGTATGGTTAAATGGTACAGCTGCTATGTAAAATTTATGGGAAAAGCAGAATGTCAGGAATCACTGAATCCATGCTAATAGGCTGCTCTTACAGTTGACAGTGGCTTCCTTAACACTTGCATCACTGTGCAGATCAGGTGTTCGTCAGGCTTTGAAGCAAGAGGTAGGAATGTTTCCTGATGTATAACATATCTTTTGTCATTTGATTCCTAACCTAACTGTGGATGTAAAATAATTACTGAGAAAGCTATTAATCTAGGCTGTTTTATACTATGTCCATTATTTAGGACCTTATAGGCTTGAACAGGGCAGAGAACATGCTTAAGGGACCTTTGTAAATCATTTTGTCATCAACTTGGAGGGTGGGTCTGTGCAGAATTTCTTGTACTTATGTTTTGCCTTCAGTTATAAAAGGTCCTCAAGTATCTGGTAAATGTATAAGCAATTACCAGGATTTCAAAGATTAACTGCCTCGATGCACTGTCTTGTAGAAGAAAAGCTTTGCCTCAGCAAGTGGTGTCATTCAGGCATATCCTGGTTTAAATATCTTTAAAACGTTGAGCTAGCTGTATTTTGTCTAGTACAAATGTGAAAGGCTTTAAAGGCTGGCCACTGGAGCAATCTCATTTTAATAGAATACCTTTAATTCTCTTTCTGCTTGGCACTGCCTATTTTAGGATTGCAGCCCTGGGAACTGTACTTAGCAAGATACCGAATGGGGTAATGGCTGCATTCAAATAATACCATATCAATTCCAGCAATTTTATTATTTTGAGCTACAGGGTGGGATTTTTTTGGGGTTCTAAAGCATTTCAAGTCATTCACGTGTTAACTTTTGCAGGTATTCTCCTGATTTGCGGACTAGGTTGCAGCACTGATGCCTGAATGTAGCTGTACTACCTGCGTAACTATTCCTGTGGAATCTAGTCCTGTACTTCTAAATCCTGATTATTGGAGATCTCTTGTCAGAAGACAGCAGATACTACAATTATGCCTAATTTCAGCTGAAGCTGTTGGTTTTCTATATGAAAGAGGGAGAGTTAAATCAGTCTTTTTCTTTTAAATTACTTGCATTGTTGTCTTCTAAATTGGTTCTACTCCAGAGATTTTATAGATCTGAGTGGCATGTGCTTACACTTTCTGTGCCAGATTCTAAGGGATTATAATGAGTTTTTTTGGGATAGTTGTTCTGGAATCCAAAATGAAAGATGAAATGAAAGTACCTGAAAACTTTGTCCTACTCTTTGCTACTAGACAGTGCCAAGACCACCATCACAATACTATATGCAACTCCTTAAACCCCTAATTGTTCTGTTCCTTAACACGAAGATTTACTGTAAAAGGTGCTTTTTTCCCTTCTGGATGCTCGTATGGTTTCTAAATCTGCTTCTAATTTATTTATGTTAAAGTTGTTCTTGAAATGAAAAAAAAAAAAACCCCACCAAACAATAAAAAGCGAAGTATTTTGAAGGGAAATCTACCTTGGAATGAAATTGAGTTGTTTTGCATTAACTTAAAGGTTTCTTAAATAAGAAGTAAAAGTTGAGAAGGTATGACTTCATGGACAGATATACCCTTGTATCCGTTCTTTAGACTGAGCTAAAGAAATAAGATTTCTTGTTACTGTAAACCTTGTGGCTGATCATACAAGCAGACCAGTCTTTTTTATTAGTACAGAGATTCTTGCACTGAGAAAATGACTAATTATATTGAGATGTAAAAAAATTATACGGCTTGAAAAAAGAAGTCTGGGCAGATAGGGTCAATTTTGCTTGATAAAATGAAGCATTCATGGAGAGAAACACTGATGGAAATCACAGGGAGGTTTTTTTGTTGGTTTTTGTGTTTGTGGGGGTTTTTGTTTTTAATCTCGTGTAAGTATAAAGACCTTAATGTAATGGATAATGCTAGGTAGGAAGCTGGAGAGGGTATAGCTCCTCCCGCTGTTCTCTTGCTGTTGCTTCTCTGTCTCCAGGCTGGATCAACAACACCCACCATATCCTTGCTTTCAGTCTTTTTGTTAAGATGGTTCAACAGCGTGTCCAACGGACTTAAACAAAACCCCTCTCACTTCTATTTCGAATCACTTTACATATTTACTGTGAATGAAGAGGGCTTTGGTAGAAGGCAGCAGAATTACAAGCTAATATAAGTAACGGTGGGGTGGGAGGAAGCTTTTAAATGTGTGTCTTTCTGCCTGTTTCACAAAAGTATGTCCCAAATTGTGCGTGAGAGTGAATAACTTGATCAAAGCTCACAATTGGATTTTCAGAGACAAAACCATGACTGTTGTGCTTTTAGCCTCACATTACAGTACCTTCAAGATGCACGATTAGAGAGACTCTAACCTCTTCTGGTTCAACTCTAGGAAATATTGACTCGGGTATGGTTTGCACTTGCCAAATTTTTGGGAGGACTTGCTGAAGTATACAATAGCCTTACACTAATTGCTCAGTAGCTTTTTAACTAGCTGTTGATAAAAAATTCATTTCATCCTGTGTATGTAACTGATGAAGGCACTGGACCTTGAAAAGTCTTTGGTCTGTGTGTGCAGGTACAACTGGGTAGTTGTGTGCAGAAGTGAATGTGCCAGGAACTGGAAAATGAAAGCAGTTAAACTGTGTAATGCTGCAGTTGATTGAAGTTTTGATTTCCTCCTGCATGCACACGCTGATGACTGTAGTAAAGGGATATGCTGCTGTTAGTGAATCTAATGTGGACCCTGAGAAAAACGCCAATGGGAAGAGTCCAGCTGATGAAATGGGACAGAAACAGGACAGAAACAGGCCATGATATGTTTATAGTTCTCTTTCAAAGATGTCACCAAGGCAAGTGTTTTCTAAAACTAATAAGCAGCTTTTCCCTACTCAAAGTGCACAAAACACTACATATATGATCTTCCTCACTACCCCCTCCCTTCATTTGGCAGCATCTTCTAGTAAATACACTTAAAACTTAAGTATCTACAGCAAAAATATTAATGCTAATGAAGGGACCTGGTAGTAGTTACATGCTTATTTATAGCGAGTTTGTACTACTTTTGCAGAATAATGTTGATGTTTTATGCTCTCTGGTAGCAATATATTTTATGGAATAGTTGCTTGGGGCAAAATGAAATTAACTGTTCAGATATATGACTTTTTTTCTTGCTGTACTTCATAATGCATCGCCTTGCATTCTTTCCCATCACGAATTCCTAAAAAACAGAGTTGTTCATCCTCCAACATTATAAAAGTTGGATGGAGAGATTTATGTTCCTAACTGGATCATTTTGTAGGCTAGAGGACGAGAGGAGCTGAGAATCTTAACCTTCATGTCCTTGATGTTAAGAGAAGGGTTTGCCTTACAAAAGACAGGAGGATTTGACCCTAAGGTTATTTCTCAAAGTGTACAAGTGTTTGTTTCCTAGTCTTTCTCCTGATAGCTACTATTACTTTAAAAATACCCTGCTATTTTGGAGTCTATAAAAAAATGTCCCAAAAGGCCCCTTTTCTGCAAATTGTGTCAAATGAAGCTAGCAGGGAAACAGAAGTTCTCAGACCCCTCTGTTCCCTCAGTATGGTAGCTATTCACCCAAATACATGCAAATAAGGGCCAGAGGCAACCCCTCAATATGTGGGGACAACCTCGAAACCATGGCCATCAGTTTTAAAGCAGGATTTGAAGATTTTTTTGGCTGCATTTCTGAAGTGGCTGAACTAACGAAACAGCACGATGGCGCAGGATGTAGTGACAGCTAGAGGACCCCACCTGCTGTCATCTCTGGCCCACTCCTCTCTTTGTGGACGCGCTGCAGTGCTATGAGATCATGCCAAAAACAGTTTAGGGCCCATAGCTGGCTCTTGGTACTGAGGAGGTTTTGTGAGTGCTCAACCCTGATACTACAATTCATTATGAGATTCTGGTCTTATTCCTTTGACTTTGTCTCTGTTTTCATAATCCTTAAGTTTTCTCTCTTCTCCCTCTGTTCTGCCTAAAGTGACTCACAAAGTTCTGTTCTCCTGTGTATTTAAACCATTATTCACGGTGTATGAGGAACACAAGGAAAGTTATAAAGTCTTTTTGCATTGAATTTATTGTTCAGCTGTGATAATACTTCAAGGGAAATGTGGCCTTGGTGTTACTGAGGAATTTCACATATGTGTGACCTTGATAGTAGCAGAATCAGTGGAATGATGCTATAACACATATAATATGTTGTTAACACAAAAAATGTCTAGTTTCTGAGCTTGTACTTTTTTCTTAGTTTCTGATTATCTCAACATGTAGTATTCAGTGCTGTATGAAACTTTGTGCCCTGTGCCTCACTGGATAAGAATTATACTGCAAAAATCTTTATTTTCCATTCATTGGTATTTGCCAAGGCATCCCTCCCTTTTACACAAAATTTTCCATCAGAATAAAACCAAACAAGGCAGATAGCAGTTACTGAGGCAGCCTTTGGCAGCCCTCCTTTCATGTCTGGGAGGGCTGGAGGAGCGGAGGAGCCTGTGAATTCATTTTCAATGATTCCTTGAAGGATGGTCAGTGGACAAGCTTGCTGAGCGGGCTGATCCATTTTTGTATGTTGGAGTGCAGCTGTCTCAGTCCCATTGGAGGTATTTTGATGGGAGCTTTCCTTTTCTCCCCTGCTTTGCAAGGACTGCCTCTTTCTGGAAGAACGATGCTGTGGACAGGTGACTTGCTGACTATACAGAGCATTGGGGGTGTTTTGCTGAATGCTCCATGACAAATAAATCTCTTACACTTTTCAGCACAGTTATTGAGATACTTAGCTCTATTCCATGTATGGCAAGCTTTTTTTGAATTTTGCTGTAATAATGCATATACTTCTGTTGCTGAGACCAAAATCCTGTTCTTTTTGGGGAGTATTTTCTGCAGCCACCAACCATGGTTCTTTAGTCAGCTTAGTAGGCATCAGAAATGCTTAAAAAAGCAAGCATTAGCTGATAAAGCCTAAACTATCAGTGAAGAACAGTCAGCAAGGAAAGAAAATTGTTAAATAAAGATGGACTATAATGTGCTGCTCACAGCAGTGTAGAAAGGAGACATTATTAAATGCAAGTTCAAGTTAACAACACTGTGTTGAAAGCAGCTGTCAGATTTATAGAAAATCTAGTCATGAAGCCATCATTTACACTTTCTTAATGCATAACTTACAGGAAAAGCTCACAATGGAAGAACACAATAACTAATTGAGAGCTCAGAGGTTGGGATTTTTTGTTTTGCTTCAGTTTTGCAGAATCTGTGATAAAAGTCCGTAAGTGTTTGCTTTTTCTTTTGTGATCCAAGATAGAAAGGAACACAAGATATTTGTTTCTTTAGTTATCACTAGTTGGGTGGATTTGTAGGAATCTTTTTACTGGGTCCTTAATATCCAAATTGGGTCTGTTTCCTAGGTTTAATGACATCTGATCAATTGTTGAAAGTGTTACATAAATGTAGTGAGCTGGTGAATTTTTAACTCTCGAGATTAACACTTATCTTAAATATCTTTTACCCTTATTGGAAGTCCTAGCTGCTTGCATGCAACACTACCATTAAACTAGAGAAAAGGAGGGCGCTTTTTGTTAAAAACAAAGGCACAGGTTTTCAGAACTTCACATGCTCCTGAGAGCATGGAGTTCTCCAAAGTACACAAGTAATTATGGTAAATAAATACACAGATGATCTATTAGGTATGCAAACATACATCTGTACCTGTGACTGAGTGCATGCATAGCTGCTCAAGTATTACTTAAATATATTGGGACTTTACACAAGATCTTATCAGCTGGCTCAAGTTTCTGCAGTGAGTGCCAGAGGAAGCATGGAGGGCATATGTGTTTTGTAAAAGTGTTCAGACTGGGGAAAGATTGCTTTCACTTTTTTGCAATTGGTAATCAGAGCACAGAAGGTGACTCGTATTTCTGCATTCAAACAGTGGTCGCTGGGTTAGAGTCATGGAGAAGGTAGACAAGAACTGTGTCACTGCCAGTCTTTCTGACCACAGATTCACGGGAGCATCACAAACTGTTCACTCAAAATTATTTAAATATTTAATAAGCATAGGGAAAAGTTTCAAGTGGAGCCTATAATGTTAGTATTTATTATCAAGGAGATATTTGCAGGAATGCTCCATATTTGGCATCATCTCTAAAATCATCGGCAAAATTATGTGACATCACGTATCTGTGTAGTGGCAGAACAGAGTAACTAGCGTACGCTAACTTTAAAAAAATGTACATCTGAATGTTTATGCAGAAGAGATTTCAAAGTGATTCAAACACAGGAAAATGGACAAGTGTTTCAGAAACTTCTTGTGATTATTGATATTAATAATTGTTTAAGTGGTTTACGTGTTAAAAAGAAGTGTGCTTAATGCTTCACCAATGGGAGTTCCACCTACAATTTCCAACAAACTTTTATAAAAGCATCGTTCAAAATCATTACCTTTTAATATTGACAAGGTCTTTTCAAAAAGACTGCTCGGCTAAGTAAAGTGAGCAGAATCCAACTGGAGAAGCACACAGCAATAGCATATTCTTTAACTGTTCTCCATAAATGCAGATCCTGATGTCATGCAAAGCCTTGCTGCAGTTCTGGTTTTATAAAAATTTTTCATCTTTAAATCAAAAAGATTTTATTAAGCAAACACCAAATGAAATGGAGTTCCTTCATGTGAAGGAAGTGTTTGTGTAGTTGTAAGAACCTGTTAATGGGAAAAATATGCCTACTGGAGGTAGGACTGCAACTGCTTTGATAGCAGCCTCTTGTCTTGAATGAGCAAGCTGCGATAATGAGGGAGACCTCCCAGTTTCACTAATTCACTGGGTTAATCTGAGAGACATTTCACTTCTGATGCCGTAACCTGGGTCCCCAGAACTAGTGAATGGTACCGAAAATCTACAATGAGATCGCTTTGCTGTAGTCTTTGCATGAAATATTAGGTGTTAAACCTGGATCTAACATCTTGGCAGATGTTCTCAGGAACGTGGGTACAGTCCCTGGGATCTTACTTTTGCAAATTCCGGCAATACTCCCTGTAAGATTGCAGAAAATGTAATGCATAATTTAGAAACAGTAGATTAGGTCCTATTAAACCAAATGGGTGAAACTGCAAACCCAGATATGATAAACTCTGGTTTTGAGTTTCCCCAGTTTTATTGCTAATGCCTTTAGGATCGCAGGAAATACTCAAAAGGACACAGCTGCAGTGCCCCTCATTGCTTTTTAGGGAATCCAGTAGTTGTACTATTCAGTGAATAAATTTGTTAATGGCCAGAAGAATGTAAGTCTATACATCAGCATTAGCAAAATAACTACTGATTTTCTTTAGCAAAGAGGTCAACCTAAGTTGTGTTATGAAGTTAGCTTTTATAATGTTGTTAGTGCTGTTATGGATATCAGATTTAAAGGCTAAGAAACTGCTTTGTTGCGTGACATTCATTTTTGTCACTTCTGCACACATCAGTGCTTATTCTTCATATTTCACCCTGTTGTAGCCTTGCAGTGCTCTAAGAGCCCATAATACAAACTGAACCTCATCTTGAAAAAATCTTTGTCTAATAGAAATTTGCACATTTTGTAAAAACAAACAAACACCCCAAACCAACAACAAACTATTTTATTTTAGATTGGGACAAAAATTCAAAGCTGTGAAATTATAATGGAAAACTGTTGAAGTAGAAACATTACTGTAATCATAGTAAAATATTTAATAGTTTTAATGACAACATAATTTGTTTGCATATTTACCAGATTATGAATAAAGTCAGTATTGGGTAAGTTTATGAAAGCTATATGGAAGATCCCAAAGAGCTTGTTGAAATGGAGTGGAGACTGAAATGAAGCTGTGCAATCAAAAAATAGGGAAAATAACCACTCTTTTATTCTGAATTTTCAAAGTAAACATAATATGATTGTGTAAAGTGTTTGTAGCCTGATACTGAAAGAAAACAAATTTCTTGGATTTTATTTTAGTTTTTTTTCAGTTATATTACGGAGCTTCAGATAAGGCAGATAAGGAAGCACTGCCTTATTAGTTTTACAGAAACATGAATATTGCCTTTACCCTGTTGAGTCCAAATGTAAGATCTAAATGTGTTGATGCAGGAATATTAATTCATTTAGTGAAAAAAGTATTATTTTCTATTACCTTGCTAGATTCTTTATTTCTGATGGAAATAATTTGTTTTCCCCAATAAGTGTCAGGAGTCAGCGGCATATTTGCAATGGAGTCTATTCTAGGACTAAAATGAACAGTGCTCTCAAATAAGCAATAGTTGAGAGATGTGAGAAAAACAAATCCTTTTAACGCCATTCAGAGCAGGGCCTGACTAATCAGTGTGTTGTTCGTGGCTCCTTGCTGTTTGGAGGACAGAATAGTATAATTTAGTGAAATATTTGCACTACAATGCTTGCAAATTTGGGGAAATGGAATTTGGATTAAGCTAGGATTATTTTTGATCTTATCCCTCTCTGCTTTTTCTTTTTTTGGTGAATGTGAGCAGTGATGATGTATGTGCATAAAGAAAATGGCTTATTTTCTTTGAAGCGTCAATAACATTGTCAGGCATTTGTCTAAGTAAACACACAGCAGAAAGATTAAGTCAGGGTGAAGCTGAATGCATGAGATACAAATTAATTTTAGCATTGTTTATAATCTGTACACTATACAAAACATGGAATGCTTAGCACAGGGGAAAAGTACCGAGGTATGAAAAAATGTCAAAATGAGGCATGAGGAATTAGTTCTTATGTAACGAGTTTTGGAAAGAAGCCCTGGTTTGAATCAGTAAAATCATTAGCTAGCAAAGACATTTATTTACACTGGGGTGATGCGGTCTAATTTTGAAGGAATGGCATTTCCACTGCTTCAAAAAGCTCTGAAGAATCTGCATGACGTTGTGGCCTGGGGAGAAATGTGGTCCACTCTGTGTGTGTCTTGCGCCTGGTGCTGAAAACCTATCTGTTTTCTCCAGCCCCTCCGGGCATTGCCAATATGTCATTGTGAAAATGAAGAAAGGTGAGCAGGATAAATATTTCTGTGAAGAGTGGTATGTTGGTACAGTTACATATCAATTCAACAGAACATTTTCTAGTTACGACCTAACCAAAACCTTCTGAGACCAATGCAAGAACCCCTTTGACATTAGGGATCTGAGCTCAAGTCTGTTAATCAGTTCTGTCAGTGGGTACAAAACAACTTGCAGCAGGCAAGAATTAGTATCCTCTTCACGTGAGGAAGTAAAAGCAGGAATAGCCAGGTTACCAGATACAGCCAAACAAAGAGCCATATGTCCCGAGTCTCCCCTCTAAAGCAAACAAATAAACAAAAAGGCCAGGTTGTGTTTATGACGGCAAAGAAGAGGTTTCCTAGGAAGGATGTGGAGATGAACTTCAGACTCTATTTTAAAAAAATTCTTATATTGTTGTGTGATTAAATGACACAATAATTTTCTGTTTTATTGAATAACTAGTTAACGTTGTATTAAACTTCAGCACATGTTGTATGGCTAATATCCAAGTCAGGTTTGTACATAGGATGGTGACAGCTATTTTGATATAGCTCATTAAAAAGAAAATCTGTATAAAAAATGCAATGTAGGGGTCTACTTTTATTTTGATGTTTGCAGCATTTATTTAAAAACACAAAGCAAAAAATAATTTACAAAAATAGAGGAGAAAAGTTAAATTACTTCTTCATGGAGGCATCCTCCTATATTTATAGTTTGGTAAACATAACATTAATCAGCTGGAAAATGTTCAGCAAAATATAAAACCATTACGGGCTCCAGTTCAGAGAAATATACGTAGCAAAATATATCTAGCTTCTGTACTTCAAAAGGCAGTGCAAAGCTGCAGAACCTGTGGGAAAATCAATTTTCTGCGGCAGCAGTGGCTTGCACAAAATGTTGCAGTGTACCATCTAGATTTTTTTTTTTAACTGATTTACTTCTCCTCTATCTAGTATCCAGTCTGCAAATGCATTCAGATTGATCCTTCAAATACTGTTGAAATACTTGTTTGAAAATAAAAAAGAAAAGCTTGGTGCTGCGGAAAAAAAGTTGCATGAAATGCACATTTATTCCTCCATTTTACCTTCATACATTACAGCTCAAGCCTGCTTTCCACTAAAAATCAGGACATAGTGGTCTGAGAATCTCCACCTACTGCAAATGGTCCCAGTAAGATGGCTCACTGGATAATTCTCTGAGCGGTATACCATATTCCTGGGTGTGTTTTTGAAGAGAGATGACTAATTCCCCAGCTCAGTATCGTGTATGCTGTTCTTTACCAAAAGGTAATTATCAGACAGCTGCGATTTGATCAAATCTTCATTGAAGTCAACAGATAACCTGCCTACGCCCATTTATTCTGCTGAAAGGAGTGATAAAATGTGTCCCCAATACAGTTTTTATGGGTCCCTGTTCTGTGGCAGGATGATTTTTTAAGAATGATCCCTAGAGAATAAGCATGCTGTATTCCCTTCTTTGATGTGCTGCCCAGGGACTTCAAAGAAAAACATACAAAATACATCCTCTTATAAAATGCTTTGTTTATAAATCCCAGTTACAGTTACTAACATAATTTTAGGTTGACTTTTTAATTACATTAGATTTAATTTTAGATTATATTAGTATTTCTTTGACTGGTTTTCTGTCTGTACCATTGTAAATGTGCATTTCTTATGTAAACTTCACTCCTGAAATAAGCATTCTGAATATAGTACGTAATCTGTCCTTATTTTACATGACGATGCTTTCTTATTTAGATCTTTTCAATTGAGTGCCTTCTCCATCACTGCTGGAGCTGACTGTTTGGCGGAAAGAGGAATGTATTACAGTAAGCGGTGTGGCTTTACTGGCTTGCAAACATTGTTCAACCTTGTGAGGCAAGATCAGGCTCTCTAATGTAAAATGCATTACAGCTAACACCTGAAGATTGAATTATAATCTTTCTCTTCCAAGACATATCTTCTGAAAAAGGGATGGGAAAAAGTAAACTGTTGAAAGTTTGAAAGAATGGCGAATTACCATTTTTCAATTTGCGGTATTTTCTGTAGCCCTGTTTTTTTTCTGCCTGACCCCCCTTCTGATCTGTGTTTAACTGCATGGTGGTCAGGTCATTTGACTGCCGACATGTACAAGACACACTAGGTAAAAAACAGTGTTTCAAAATGAAAGGTACAAAGGTGTGTTCACGGGTAGCTTTAGAGATTTTGAGATGAAAATATGATGATCTTCAATAATGCTAACATTGAGGTGAAAAAAATTTGACTTCCGCTCTTCCGCTTGAGTTTGAAGCAGGTGCAGTGAAACACTCGGGAGAAAACCCAGAAACAAAACACGATAAGGGAGCTGAAGAAAAAGAACCCCTAGGACTCATATCAGGGGAACTCTGTTTTTGATTTGGTAGTGAACTGTCTCTATGTCCTTCAGTTTCACCACCTTTTCTGGCAGAGGAGATTTGTAGGGGCAGCAGTGAGGGGCTCCCCATCGTGCCCATGCATGAGCTCCAGGCGCTGGGGAATAGGCACTTCTGGCTGGGAGTGGCCTGGTGGGATGCCAGGATGCTCCAGCAAAAGTGATTAACACCTCCATGTGGCAGAGTAATCCCTCCTGGGTGGAGAGAAGCAACTGGTGAGCCAAGGTCCAAACCTGCTGTTCAGAAGGACTGTTGCTTGCCATCCCCTTACCCCTCCTTTGGACTCTTGGGATGTGGGCTGTTGTGTCACCCCCTTCAGCGCTGGGTAAGCAGTTTAAAACCAGTTTGAGCAACAACCAGCTGGGATTGTTAGCAAAAGCTAAACGTGCTGGCACAGGCAGCACCTTTACAAATAGTAGAAAACACAGAGGCGGTTATTGTCAAAGAACTCTTCTGTCTGTCTTCTGAATTTTGGTGATGGTTTTGGCACTGACAATAACTGAAATAATGCCACTGAAACGTCCATTGAAGCAAGATATAGCTGTGTCTACACTAGAGCTTTTTTCAGTATGGAAATGTCAGAAAACATTATATTCAGAGCACAAATTGCAAGTATAGACCTGACAAAGTAAATTTTGAACTGTGTACTCAAGTGTAATGCTTGAAATACATTCCAAATTGGCAAGTTGCAGCCAATCATGGAACAGAACCAGTGCTCCAAAAAACTGACGGAGCCAATGTTGAAATCTGAATAATTGCAACTACATTTTCATAGTAATTTAAATGGAAGAAGCATTGGCAGAAGTTCATGAATAATTTACATGTGAGAATTTAGCAATCTGTGGTGAATAGAAAAATAAATGGCAAATCCAATAAATAAATGATTATTCTGAATTATTTGCTCTGCTCTGATGTTTGCTAAGAAGTGTCTTTTTGGGGGTTTTCTTAAAATGCTGCATTTGAACTCCTGCTTCTCAGGTAAATGCTGTCTTGATGGAATAGCAGAGATGTACATGTCTGCAAAGGGAATAAAACCCAGCAAACCACAAACAAAACAATACAAATCTGTACCGTAGGTTGTTCTATGAGGGGTAAATATAAAAAGAGCTTATTTGCTACACAGCAGCTGCAACTGCAAAATCTGTAGCCTTAATGAGAAGTGTTAGTTGAGATATATATATACTGATGAGGAATATACTGCAGCAATTTTTAATTAATTACTTATAAAATTTTAAGATTTATGGAGGAGGTAACATCCAGAGAAATCTCTAATTCCCTTTATGCCTTTGGGAATGTGATACTATTTTAATAAGCAAGAAGTTCGTTTACACAGCACCAGTATTTGTTTCAATGTAGAATGGATGTCAAGTCCATGTAAAAAAGTAATAGAGGAATTGTTTGTCTGGTTTGCCTGACACAGTACTTCAAATGAGATAAAGAACGCTAAATAGTTTTACTGGTTGGACGGTGGTGTTTTTTTTTAATGGGGCACTGAGGTTTTTGTATTTTTTTGTAAATATATTTTATTTCATTATTTATTTAAAGTTACTGGAATTCCGTATCTGTTGTAACTCTTTAAGTAGTATCACATATTTATTTGTTGGGGTAACACCTCATAATGCACCTTATGGACCTGTGAGAACAGTTGATTTTTGGCCCAGAAATTATTTTGGATTTGAAAATCTAGGTTCTCTTTTTTTATGTGTTTCCCCCCCCTTGTTTATATCAAAAATAAAAATCTTCTTAATATTAAGAGATTATTTTGTTTGACCTGGAATGATAAACTGTGTTTGGAACAGCTGCTGGAGGCAGAAGTTAAAAAAAAAACAACAAAAAAACAACAACAAAAAAAAACCCCAACCAAAAAACAAACCAAAAATACCAAGACAGATTGCTTTTACCAAAAATGCAGTGCTAGTGTTACCTTTCTCTGGGAGCTCAGCAATAGGAGCACTCATTTTGGATGCAGTTTTTCTGCCACATAGAATCAAATGCTCTCACTATTAACGAAATCTCTGCCTGTCCTATAGCCTAGGAATTAAAGAATTCACTCCCAGTAGCACTTTCCTTTTGAATACATGAATTCCTTTTCCATTTGTTTCTTAACAATAAGGTTGTATTAAGTTATGGAATCTAATCACCAGTTATTGATTTTTTTCTACTGATGTTATTCTGTCTTGTATCATTTATACTAACAACGGTTGTCTGCCTGTTAAGAGGCTGGACCACATTGTATAAATAATGCCTAGCTGGGAATGGGAATAGAGCTATGGCATCTGAAGCTTCTCATTCATTTTATTCCATTCCTGATAACAATTAAATACACTAGGTTAAGTTTCCAAATATTAGTGTCTAATTATTGTCCATATTCAACATTTTGGATGCTCGTGTTGGTACTATTAGGTAAGGATATTTAAAATTCAGTTCTAAATACCAATTTGAGCATTCCTATCTAATATTTTCAACACTTTATGTGCTTGCCCTGGAGATTAACTTTCTCAGGATCTGTGGCTGTGCCTGATTTCTGTAGGTCATAGTATGCATTTCGAACAAATGAATTTTCAACGCTAGTAGCCAAAACCCATTTCAGTACAAATAAAAAGCTGACGGTTTCTGTACAAGGAGACAATGAAATAAATTAACATGCTTCTGCCTACGAAAAGCTTTGCCGTTTCTGAGAGTGACAATCTTTGTAACACGGTCTGTTGTCAAATGGTGCTTTCAGGTGGTAGTGAACTTTCTGAGCCTATTTCAGAAGTGCCGATCAACTACCCTTGCTGTTCCGGATTCCTTCCCAAGCACGTGTTGATGTTTGTGTCAAAATGCCTGCTGTTCTGGGGCGCGTGCACCTTCACACAGTGAGCTGAATCGAACCCATTGTGTATGAGTAGTGCCCTGCAGACCTATGGCCGATTGGCCGGTCCCTGCAGTGGAGGGGGCCAGCCTGAGTTCTTGCACTGGCTCTGGAACTGACTGGTGGTGTGGCCTCAAATGAGCCATTTATAGTTACAGAACCTGGAGCTCCCAATATGTTGAGGTGAAAGATGGTTTGTTTTCCACAACTGTAAAGGAAGGTATTCTAGATGCTTCAAAAGAAAAAGAGAGAGAAATGCAGTGTCTTCTTCTAGAACAACAAGTGAATGCAATAGTAAAATAATGTTTGCTTCTCTGGTGTTTTGGAAAGCTGGAGGAAAGTAGAATTAGGAAACAACTCTGGAAAAGTAACTAAGTTGAGCAGAATAATATATTGTGAGCTATATTGTATAGGAGCCTTCTATGGAAAGATAGTATCAGCAGAAGAGCAGATGGAATGCAGGTATGAAAGTTGTAAATCACTGAGAGAAACACTTCCCTGAACTGGCATGTTCATCCTTGGTGCTTGTTCAGTCACATGCTCTCGAGGTGCGAGCCATGCGGACTAGTCTAGGGACTGAGTATGCAAACAGTATAAAGGGTTGGTCTGCAAAGACAGGCAAAGATGTGGGTGAATGTAAAGAGTCTATATTTTATTTCTTGCTTACTTGTTGTGATTGGCTGGGTGACCAAATTTCAATAAGCCAGAGCTACTGGGCTCTGATTTACTCTGCAAGGAAATGTTCTCATATGTTGGGATTGGTTTGCATCTAAGGTAAGTGTTCTGTGTGTAGGAAATGGATAGCAGGACTGTGATGTTTATGCCAGTTCAGATCCAGCTCTCTGTCTGTAATTTATTCTTCTGTGTGAGCTTCTATGGTGAAGAATGTATTCATTCTAGACTTGTCTCTGGCAGAACTTCAAAACATGAGTGGGCATCTGTCAGGGTTGTAATGAAATCCGGTTTTGTTTAGCTTTCAGCTTTGCAAGGAAATTTTAATGAAGAGGTTTTCAAAACAAAGGTCTTGGAGGTGATGATTAAGAATTTGGTTTCCTAAAACAATATGAGATGAGGCACTTTAAAGTATGATAGTAACACTGCACCTATATCACTCTACAGTGAAATACAACAGCAGGCATTGCCTATACAATAATATGTCTCATCAGTTTCAAGACAGCAGGAGTTTATACTAATAGAGTATTTATGCAGAACAGTGAGGGGAGAGAGAAGGGGAGGGAGGAAATGAAAGTTGTCTAGCAGGCTGAATACACAAAGCCTTTGGTACTTGAAAAACTAATTTTATTTTTAGTTAATATTCATTGATGCAAGTTCTAGTCTATTGTTAAATGGTTCTAGTGAATAATTACATCCATTACTTTGAAATGTTTAAGACAAGTGTGGAGTTGTAAAAACCAATCCTTTATACTGGAATCATCACCAAAGTTGCATGGTGGAAACCATGTTGACACTACAGTTTGATCATACTCTCGGAGTCTGCAGGGCTCTTGGTGTGTTCTCGGAACTGATTCTGTGCAATAATGTATTTACGTGCATTATGCAACCAGTCTCGTTTTCCTGGGAGCTGTAAGAAAGCGTATGGCATTTCTCTATTCTCATTTCCTCAGAATCTGTCAGCTTTTGAATGTGACCCATCTGTTGATGAGTGAATGGCAACTGTTTATTCCAGAATAAAGCATGTGCTGAAATGCAAACATACAGCCTACAGAAGCACTGAGCTAAGTTTAATTAGCTGTAGAGTTCATTTAAACTTCAGACTACCAAGTTAACTCACTAGTCAGTGGAGTTCATAACCTATTTCTTGCTAGATGCTTGCTAGACAGGGGAGCTGATAATATTACATTTGTTGCTAGGTGATGAATTCCTATAACCTTTCTGGTCCTAAATCTATAAATGTCTTATATGCACTCTTTGATATAGCATAATTCTTCATTTACACCTCAATTCCTGGATAGAACTACTACAAAGTTGCTAAGCAGCTGTATGTATAAATATATAACATTGTGTCACTTGAAAACTTCTGGCAAATCGTATTTACCAAACAAATTCTCAGTTTGTCGTGGCTGTAGCCATTAGCAAAGTGCAACACAAATGAGGTACATCAGCGTACAGAAGGATGGTGCTTTATTTGTCACAAGAGACGAATGCTTTGGAAGGGGATATGAGCTGGGAAAACGCACAGATTTAGTAGCGGTGGGGAGTGTTTAATGGATTTATAACCAGAAGCAAAGTAAATATTGACTGATTTTTATCTTACCTCTTTAAACTTCATAAGCATTGTAATCATTGGTTATTCTAATGTGAAAGAAGAGAGACAGTTACTCACACAGGTATGCTAAAGTTTCTGCATTCTCATACTGTGAAGTCAGGTGATAGTGTAGGAAATCTATATCAGTAATCCTCAGCGCAGTCATCAGAGCATTTGTAATTAATGGTACCTATACCAACTCTAAGGAAAGAGAAGATGAGAAATCACGCTTTTTCCATCTATTTGACTTGGAAAAATGAAAGTAAATGTTGGATTTCAAAAAATAAATGAAATGAGTAGATATAGATCTGCCACTGAATGACCAGTAAATTTTGTTGCGTTGGCAACTGTGATGGTACATGGAATTCACGTGGGTTTAGGAGTAACTGTAATTTATTAGATCTAAAAGAGAACTTGGTAATAATATTTTAGATACATGTTGATTACCAAGTCAGTATTGTAATTCCTGTGTGGTAAGCCAGCATCTTGTCTAAACTGTCTCCAGTGTGAATACCACATGAAAATAAATGGCACTAATGAGAAATATAAGAAATAATATAAAATTATATTACTTTTAAATAAACTTTATTTGGTAGAGATGTTCTGTTTTCATTTTTGTGTAATGCTTTTTTTCTACCAACAGTCCCCATTGTGGGTGTTCATATCTGGGATGTTGGCTCAGGTAGCTTTTCGTTGCACCCTTGAGTTGAATATAAGGAAAAATTCACTTTATTGGTCACAGCTTTCTGCAGAAACTGTCAGTTTAGCCTGATCTTTTTTACTGAAACTGACTAAAAAGCTGGGAATCAAGCACTGTGATCTCAGCCTTAGCTTGTGGTTCCATTGATGCAAACTGCAGGCTGGTAGCTTTACGTCCACAACTCTAAATGGAAGTGGATGTCCACCTTTGGAAACAGCAAGCAGCCAAATGGCCCTGCCAACCACAGTGTATCTTGGAAATGTAGATTGTGTTCAGCAGTTGACACAACTTTTCGTTGTCGTTTACTTCATATACAATGCTACCTGTTTAAATGTGAGCACGTGTAGCAATGCCACCCGTTTAAGTAGCAAAAGTGAATAGCAGCGTCACCTGGCTTGTCAAATAATCGCTGTTGGGCTGTACATGTTACCTGGTTTCATTGTTTCTTAGTTATTAAGAAGAGGCAGAAACTTCAGTAGCCCTATGTTCTTTCCTTGGTTTATCTACGTAAACAAATTTAAAGTTGCCTACAAATGATCCTGACTGACAGAATATACTTTCCCTCAGGTCAGTTCTTTTATGGAAGATGCCAAAGCCTGTCTTTCTTTAAAGTATGAGAGCCTATGTTTTTGATGTGAATAGAAACTGCTCTGGGAATGACTGTGTAGAGCAAGATTACATGGTGCAATTTTAATTACATTGTTCTCAGCAGTGCTACTTGTCTGATCTTAGTGTGAGAGTCTAAATTCAAACCAAGGTTATTTAGCTCTGTAACTGTTAGTCAACTGCTGATATTGTTTGAAAGCTATGACAATAAGTTGAGCAAGTTTAAAATCCAGCAGAGTTTCAGGAGGTTGATCCTCGGTCTCAGAAGTTTTGCACTTTAGCAGGCTGCAATTAATTGGTTGATTTTCCATGGTTTATTGAATGATCTCTGTGTTGGAATTGGCTTGATACTTGAGTAAAACAAAAGCTTAACTACCAAATAAAGTTGCAAATTTAAATGCAATTTAGTTTTTTTTTGAAGGCATTCTGAAAAACTATTCATAACTGTGTCCAAGGGCTATACTTTAATAACTCAGTTTTTAGACTGAAGACTCAAAAAGAGTGTAAGTCTTTCATTTGTGCCTTTATTGGATATATCTGGAAAAATCACCTTTCTACTGGTGACTATTAAAAAAGGTTGAGGGAACTCACTTGAGAGAGCTTGGTAAAAAGCACTTAAATTGTTGTCTCTCTGTCAGGTTCATTGATGGAGAAGATGAGAAGGCAAAAGATTTCCCTTGGAAACAGGGGAAACTTTGTTTCTGTTTTTCACTGGGAAAGTTGAACAATCCACTAAAATGGCTTGAGCAGATTTTCAGGCATGACATTACTCATTCAGCAGCTGGGAAAATAGGCCAGCAACCTACAGTATCCATTTTGAAAGGAAAATATTACACAGTGGATTTATTACTCACTCTTATTTCCTTTTATGTATTGTAAATGATGTGTCATTCTCTATTTCTGAAACAAACTCCTACTGCTGAGTGCTATTTGGAAATTAGTTGCACATGGCACAAGCTGAAAGTTTTATTCCTGGGGATGCCTTTTAACAAAACATTATTGTACATCAAGAAAGACTTTTATAATGATTATGATTCCAGAAGAGCAGCTGTCCATGTATTTGGGTTTTTTAACGTTTCCTAGCATGTACTGACCAATAGTTTTGCTTGTTATCAGAGTGTTGAGGTTAAGAAGCAGTCTATGCAACTCACTGTTGAATTACAGGTTAGCTGTAATTTCGCGCAGAAGGTGACACCAATACCCAGGATTGAGAAGATGGAGGCAATAAAGCCTCTGCACAGTATCTGTGGGTAATGTGTAAAAAGCACTGTGGGTTGCTAGCCTACTTAATGAAAAGCTCCTGCACTTTGACTTGTCTCAATGTATTGCTAGAGCAAGAGAGCTATATCAAGCAATATTTTTTTCTCCCATGTCTGAAAAAAGCAAGTGTATAAAGTGTGAGTCATTGCTGTGGCTTTTGTATAGGACAAAAGATTTTTTTTTTTTTTTTTAGAATAGTAATTTCTTCTTCTATCCTCAAATCACGAAGTTATTTGTTCTTCCCACTGAAGGAGTGGACAAAGCATCCATTCCTCCAGTGAGACCTGATATTTAATTTCTGTCATTTGCTAAGCTTTCTTACTAATGGCCCAAACTTCAGGCAAGCGTAAATGTGTACATAATTTAGTGAATCTTCTGTTCATCTAACAGTATATCATCATTTCAATTAAATTAACTTCAGACTCATACAAAACTGGTCCTAGCTGAGTGTTGACAGAATCTTATGCCATTGAAAAAAAGAAAAAAAAAATTTAAAAAAAGAAAAGGAAGTTATGACAGATCACATTAAGAAATGACAGATCACTGTAATTATAACAAACCGACCTTGAAGACAAATAGTTTTAATTGTGAACTTGAGGGGAAAAATCCCCATGACCTGCAGCTAATTGTCTAGTTAATTGAAAACCCTTACTAAATAAATTTGTGGCTTTGGAGACATTTTAAAAACATATTGGCGTAAATAAGGTACTTTCTGTGTGGGTTACACTGTAGTTATTTTCTGTGAGTGATTGCTTGTTGTTACTTTTTGGCATCTGCTGGCAGCAATTTATTTACATAGTTAAATCTCCTGGGACACTGTTTCTTCTGCTGAATACAACCTCAACTGATTAGTTTTCAGTAAATTACATATATCAAGAAATTTGGGTTGGGTAGCACTTAGGGCGACTGGTCAAAGATCAGATGTGTGCTTGTGCAGAATCCAAGAAAATTCATGGCCAGTAGTATACTGCCTCTTGATGCTTTATTCAGCCAGCATTCAAAGGACATAATCTGTTATATCCCCGTGGGAATTCTTGCACAAACTCAGACTTCTGTCCCATCTTTCTCCACTATAGGATACAATTAATTTCATACCGACAAACTTACAGCAATTTGCAGAGTCACAACTTATTGAATACATTTGAATGTCTTTGTTTCTGTTTGCTTGTCTCGGACTCAGCCAGTGAAGATTTTGTAAGAATCTAAAGTTAATTTCATCTTATGTTCTCCTGGGGTTCTTAGCAAAATGTTATTTAAATCTGCAAAGATGGAATAATATCGAACATTTGCATTGCAATGGGAAACACTTTCATTGAAACTAACAAAATTTAAAAGAGGCTTTTCTGCGTATTGCTTCTGGGTTTGGGGTCATTTGGACTGTTCAGAATCAATGCAGTGTTAATAATGAAATGTCATATTCCCCCAGAGGTGTGACAGTTCCTTTGAGACTGTAGCTCCACAAACATAGTATCAGTCTAAGTGTCCTCTGCATTTACAAAGAGACAACGGCTCCATTTAAACTGAACTGTGTTGTGCTCAGAAGATCAATGACTGTGATGTAACATGTAAAGTTTTGACTTCTATGTTTTTCATCAGACACACTTACTGACCTCATATTTTTGTTGAAATAGTAATTTTTCTCTAGGGCTTAGAGCAGAAGCTATAGTATTACTGTGCCTTATAATGCAGCCGCTGACCCAGGAGATCGGTCAATAAGGTGTCTACATTGTAATGGATAAGCCAAGATAAATTCCAGCTGAGAACAGCTCATTACAACTCATTTCACTTGATTAGATTTTTGCCCTAAATGAGACAACAGACAGCAAAAGGATGTGTGAAGCTATCCTGTAATGTGAGCCAGTGAAGTCTGCTGGGGAGGGGAGGAGGGAATGCCTTCGGTTTTGATTGTAGTGTTTGTATTTTCCTGTAATTTCAAGCAGCCAGACACAGCTGATGGAGCCCTGTTGGTAGAATAAAGTTGCTGAAGAACATGAGCTGCCATTGAGGGATCTTTCTTTCCAGAAGAAAGGAAAGAGGGAGGATGGTGGGAAAAGGCAAAGAGAAGCAGCGACCTGTCTGTGCTGAAAAAGGCAGGAATCCTTGAGTTTGGTGCCGATGGAGCTGTTTTGCTCATGTAGAACTCCATGATCTGTGAAAATAATCACTGAAATCCCAGACAGTAACCCCAGCACTGCAGGGCTAATACATTTTTTCTTCAGTGCTGGGATGATAGGAGTTGTGTGATGCTTCTGGTTTAGGGCAGGGTTGTTCAGCTTTAGCTCAGAGTACCTGATGCCATACTCCAGCCAAGTGGTGTTGTGACGTGCTAGGAGAAGAGAGGCCGAGAGCTTGGCGAGGTGTGAAAAGATGCCAAAGTATGGTGTTGGGTGTAGCAGAAAGTGAGGAGGGAGACAGAGCAAAGCATCGCTAATGAGGGTCTTCAGTGGGGAGAGGGTCACTCATTCTGGAATCACACATCAGACTCATTACACAAAGGCAGAGGGATCCTTCAGCCTCGTGTCACTCATGGCTCAGGTGAGCTGCACTACACAATTTCAAATTGCTAGCAGTTTTTCCAGCTCTGCTGGGACTATTGGTGGTAGCCAGGTAATGCAGTAGAGGGACAAATGTCATTCTTCCAATGAAAATGTTGCACTTTTATTGGCTGCAGCTGGTTTCTGGGTGAAATCCCTTGTCTGTCTTGATCTATGGGAAGCTTATCTCCTGTCCGTGATATATTCTTGCTACGCATTTTGACAGCACAGAAAAACCTGTGACTATTAATAGGTACCGCATATACTGTGGAAAGGATATTCTCTGAAGGGCAGATACATACACCCTGGTGCCCGCTGGATGGACTGTTGGCCTAATTTTTGTATCTTAGCAGGGCTATGCACAAATCTGGTCATCACACACAAATTGCTTGGGGATGTTTGCCAGTTTAGGTAATCAGTTTGTTTTTGTAAACATTATAAATGTGTGCAAGGATACAGTCTATTGTTTAGTACTTGTTCTCCCAAAGAAGTTGAATATAGATGTGTATTTGTATTAAAAAATTCGTTATATTTTGATGAACATGGTACTGTTGCTCATGTTTGCTCCGGTTTTGACTATCTGGATGCTAAATAACTCATCATTGTAATTTATTTCAGGGACACACAAAGAAATTATGTAGATACAAGAGAGTCATAAACATGCAGTGGGAGATAATAACCTGCCATTGCTGTTGGATTTAAAAAAAATAATCATTCTGTAGCAATTCTGCAGAGCTAGAATTTAGCATTAAACTGTTTAAAAAACCTTTAAAAAACAATTTCATGAAATTCATTGTGTTAATTTTCTTAAATGTTCAGTAAGATTTTTCTTGTGTAAAGAAATATTTTGGTCATACTTTAAGCCTCAAATCCATTATTTCTAGAGCACTTGTACATACGAAATCATGATAACCTCATATCTTAAGGAACAACCTGTCTGACTTCACTGTTGACAGTGTCCTCTCTGGTCTTTAGTCTGCCCCCAAAAGTGTCATGGGGCAGCATGGTTCTCTTTCTATTCTTTTTCCTTCTGCTGTTCAGATATTCTTGCAGAAAAACAGCAGAAATAAACACACTATGGGCTCCCTGCCAGAACCCATGTTCCAGAGATGGTTTTGAAAGCAACTCAAAGGAAGGGAGAGAAGCTGTTTCTTCTAGTTGACAATATTGTTGGCTTGAGAAACAGGATTTCTTTTGTTTCTCAGCTGCCTTTGTCATTAGTTGTTGTAGCAGTGTCCTCTGTTGTTCTTGGATGGATTTAGGTTGTCCGGATGTGTTGGTTCCAGGTAGATTTCATCCTCTCCACATTGACAGGATAATTCACCTCTTGAAGTCTCATAATGCTTTGCATTTCTGTTAGTTTGTGTTGGGCTGCTGTGTGACACCCTGTACCAGAGTCAGGCACTCAACAGTGTGGTGAGTGCTGTCACGTGGTGGCCCGTTACCATCTCCTTAGTTACTTGCCTGCTGTTTTCAGTTAGTGTCAATGTTTGTTGCTAACGAGAGAATTTTTATATACACAGAACCCTCAAAAGTGTCTCTGTTTTCTTCAACCATCACTTTTCTCTCTTTGTAGTTAATGAAGCTCAGCTTAGCCAGTTTCTGTCTAACTTCTGTATTTTGGTAATATCGTTGAGCAGGCAGGACTTTTTAGCAGAACTGAGGGATCCCTGCTGGGCTGGAAAGTTAAGATGCCTTTGTGCAGCTGTAATGTACTTTTACATCTCTAGACCTCTCCCAGGTACAGATTCCAACTTGTAGTTTCAATATGATCTAAAGTTACCTGTTAAAAAGGAGAAGAAAAATTACACAGGATAATTTTCTCTTCATGCTGTAGGTCCCACTGATCTGAATTGGGGCTAGGTTGTATTTACAGAAAAGATACTAACATTCGTTGATAGAGTAATTAAGTCTGTGTGTGTGTTTTGTATTTTCAATGCGGAATTTCCTCATTGAGGAGCCATTTTGTTGCTAGATAACATAAAAATATGAATACCCATACATAGAGAATAGATACAGAGAGAAAATCATGGATTCTGTATTTCTGTTCAAAACAAATTAAACTTCAGAGGATTAAATTTGGAAAAAAATTACTTTTGAAGAGGAATATATCAGCCTAATATGTTTTTGAATATAAGAAATCTGTTTCATCTTGTTTTCTTTTTCTGTAGTTTACAACAAATCCAACTGCTAACCTTTCAATGTTTTAAAATGGTATTCTTTGAAACATCTGTGGTTCATTATCATAAATATCACAGTTATGCAGAAACCTCACATATGTGGCATATCATAACAGTGAGAATGGGATGCACTGAAATGATGAGTCCCAGGAACTTGAGATTTCTTGCTGAGATATATAAAGGGTAGTATTTCCAATCACAACTTCAGTTTCCCGTCGTTACAGTAATGGACTTGGGATTTTGCACAAGAATCTTTTTTCCAGCAGGTCCTTTGATGATAGTAAGCTCGAAGTCAGCGATTAAAGCCTTGGGATGCATGCAGGTATTACTAATAATGAATATTGCTTGGTGGACAAAAATATTCTGTACAATTGACATGTGAATGAGCTTTCTTACAGAAAGGAGTAAAAGTCTAATATAGGAGGCTGAGAAATGAACAGAGGGCGATGAGTGACATGCATGTTGTTTTTCATTGGGAGATGCTTGGCAGTATTTTAATTTTGCTTGCATGGAGTTTTGGAGCCTGTCTCATACCATATGGCATATTAAGCACAATAAAGATGTTCATTTGGCAGCTGGAGGATGACTAGGAACATGAAAAGAGTCATATATGCATCAATAAATTAAGAACTCCACCTTCATGTAAATAAATATTAGATCATTGCTTTAGTTGCCCGTTGAGTTCTTGACAGTGAGACACAATCACTTGTCATGTCTGGTGTAGCATTACCAAAATTTTAGTAGCAGACTGCCAAACGGTTTGGTCTCTTCTTTCTGTGAACCTTAGCAGACTCCTTAGAGCATGCACTGACATAGATTTTGGTAACTACTTTTATTTTTTTGGTATCTGGGGATTGTTTAAATACTGGTCTGAAAATATGTTATTGGAAGATCTCTTTGTAACAGGAGGTTTTATTTCTGAAAAGAGACATTCACTTTTGATCATAGAAAGCTTCTCAGTGGAACAGTCCGAGTTGTTTTCTGTTTTCTTGTATGTGCTTGTTCATCTTGTGTTCAGACATTCTCAGTCCCATGCCCAAATTTCCTTCAGTCTTGGGAGAGAGTTCAGTGTCCAGGGCTCAGCTAGGTGAATAAGCTGTGTAGGTAAGGGACAGTGGTTAGTTCACTACAGTTTTGTAGGTTTTCTTTTTGTGAATGAACCTCACGTATATAGACCTAATGTAAACCTGAAAGGACAGGGAAATTAATTGAATCTAGGACTCTTACATGTGGAAAAGACTTAAAGGTGTCATTTAGTCCATCCTTTCAGTTTGAAGCAGAATCAGGTACTGAGATTGGTCTGGAGTGATTTTGGATTAAGCTGGTATTTTACTAAACCTTGTGTTAAAACCCTGCAACAGTAGGTATTCAGCGTGTCCTCGGCATCTTCTTTTAATGATTAGCTGGAAAGCTTCCTGTCATACCCATCTGAACCTTCCCACAAAACCCTGTCTAACTTCTTGTTATGCTGGTTGGTACTTGGAGGACATGAGGAGTAATTTATTAATCACTCTTTATAGCCTTTGTGTAGAGACTTGTACACAGGCTTTGTGTACACAGCAAGTTTTCTTACTGTGGCCTTTCAATACTTAAAGAGGGTCTATAAGAAAGATGGAGACAGACTTTTTAGTAGAACCTCTTACAGTAGGACAAGGGGTAATAGTTTTAAACTAAAAGAGGGTAGATTTAGACTAGATGTGAGGAAGAAATTTTTTGTGGTGAAACACTGGCACAGGTTGCCCAGAGAGGTGGTCAATGCACCATCACTGGAAACATTCAAGATCAGATTGGATGGGACTCTGAGCAACCTGATCTCATTGAAGATGCCCCTGTTCACTGCAGAGGCAGGGTTGGAGCAGATGACCTTTAAAGGTCCCTTCTAACTCAAACTATTTTATGATTCTATTAGTCTTCATCAGAGAATAAGAACTAAAAAATCCTGTTTGCCCTATATATTCAATGGGCTATGCTATTTTAGAGCATCAGCAATGTGTAGCTTGGTTTGAGAGATGTAATGCCACAGGTGGGAATTCTGAGTAAGTTGCTGAAGCTTGAATTCCTTGGATGTCTCCTGAGTGTCTGGCAGCGCAGCAGCGTGGTCAGTGCCAGGGCCAGCTCCTTAGGCTGTGTAGCTGCTACTGGAGCCTGGTACAGGCAGCTCAAGAACTGTAAATGTTGGGTATCTGCATTGGCTTTTTGCCAGGAAGCAAGTGTTCCTGGTGAGGGGCATCGTGAGAATGACTGGGAATGCAATGCAATCTCATGCAACATTCCCTGGTCATCCCAGCCCAGGAGGCATCACTGATAAAGTTCACATTTGCCCCTAACTTCAGGCTAGTGATTTTATCTAAGGCTGCATTTCTCTTCAACTCTCTTAACAAATGGCTTCAGCTTTGTGTCTGTTGGCGCTTGGTCCAAATAATCTTCCGTGTTCTCTATCCATATGATCACTTCATCTCCTTCCACCCACTTCTAATTTCTTTCCTACATATCAGTACTTCTCAGAGCCTTTTCATTTTCTTTCCCTCTCCTTGCTATTAACCTCGTCAAATACTCTTGTTTCTGTGGTAGAATTGGGAATTGAAAGCGCCAGTGCTTTTGGATGAGATATGGTAAGAAAACAGTTTCCCACTTTCAAACAACTCTGCTTCTGCCCTGCTTGGAAGAAGTTGCAGTGTTTCATAAAGCAAGCTCAATGGATGAGCAAGATATGAAAGATCTAAAAGTGTCAAATTCATAACTCCAAGGGAATACAGAATATAGATTCAAGAACTTCTGATTCCATGTGTCGAATCTGCACGTGGTCTTTGAATTTCTGCAGTGCACACAGATGGGAGCAATGCAGGGATCTCAAGGTTTGTGAGTGCTGAGCAGCAAGGTGGAAGAAGTGTACTCCCACCCGGTGTCACTCCTCTTTTTGAAGCCCAACGCAGCGTGGCCTTTCCTCGAACGTGACCTCTTGTGTTTGCCTGGGTGTTGCTATAGCTCTGAGCTATGACATTTGTTTTTACGAGATTTCTTAATCATAGTTTTGTTAGGCTTTTAATTTTTTTTTTACATTTACTCCTGACATAATTAATTTCCCAGTGAATTATGCCAAATTTTTCCAGTCATAAGCTATTAACAAAACAGTAGATCACAGCAGGTTTTGACTGAGAAGCACATATTTATTCAGTGTAACAAAGTACTTTCCTACCCTGTTTCATTGTGGGGTTTTTGGTGGGTTTTTTTTTTAATTTTAGGGAGGAAAAGAATAAGTTAAAAGAGAATCTACTCGTACTTTGTCAAGGCTGCAGTCTATGCGGTGATTAGTATAGAGAATTTCAACTTCCCACACTTGTGGTGAAAGGGAAATTTTGGGTTTTTTTTGTGGGTTGATAGCTTTAGGAGAGTTTGTTAAAACGCCTGTCATATCACCAACATAAATTGCAACGAATGGTTTTACGCCTGGGAGGCCTTGCTAACAGAGATCCCTCCATCAAAATGCTACCGCAAGCACAAGGCCCTTTCTGCGAGCAGTTCCTGGCCAGAGAGCGCAACGTGGACACCAGCACAGCCTGAGCACCGTGTTTTAAACCGCTACTGCTCCCAAATTCCGTGTTCCCCACTCCCACCCCCCTTCGACTGCAGAGCAAGGCTTTGCAAGCAGGGGTCTGCGACATGACAGACCGAGATAGGTTTGTCTGGAGGGATCGGCGTATCCGAGGGGAAAGAGCTTTTTGTTTCTTTTCTATTTATAATTCCTCTTGCTTTCAGCAAAATTCAATGAAATGGCAAATGGACTGATGAAATTCTGGTTTGTTATCCCACTGTGAATCCAAGGATAGTTCTTTTGCCCTCAAGCAAAGCAGAGGAAATGAGAGCAGCTTTTAGTTAAAAATATGTAAGCAAGACTAAAACTTCTGCAGAAGTCGATCCTTTAGGTGCTGGGACAGTTTTTATGCAAGGGACTGTGGTGGCTGTAGAGTCTGAACTCTCCTCAGTAGGAGACTCCACGGGATCACAATTTTGTTCTTTTAAAACCCCAGCTCAGGCTCCAACGCCTTTATCGATGTGCAGGGTGTGGGCGCTGGCAGCGGGGGCTGCGGGGCCTCTGTGAGAAGGGCGCTGCCTCCTGCTGGGCAGGGGCGGTTCCACAGCAGCCCCGCCTCAGGGCACAGCTGAGCGTGTTTATGAAGGGGCAAAGCACTGCCTGGGAGTGAGGGGAGAAGTGTGAGGGAGCAGTGTGAGCCCCAGGGGCGGAGGAGGAGGAAGGGCTGCAGGCGCTCGAGCAGGGGCTCCGTGTGGCTCCTGCAGACCCCACACAGGAGCAGGCGGGTGTGGCCTGAAGGAAGCTGCAGCCCGTGGAGGGGTCTCCTGTGGAGCAGGGGAAAAGCGTCAGGAGGGAGGAGCCGTTCGGTCCTGCCCATAGCCCCCATTCCCTGTCCCTCAATGCCGCTCAGGGAGAAGAGGCTGAGGAGTTGGGGATGAAGGAGTGAAGCTGAGTCTGGGGAAAGGGTGGGGTGGGGGGGTGAGGAGGGACAGTGTGGTTTTAATTTTATCTTTCTCTCACTGTCCAAATCTACTTTAATTAGCAATAAATTAATTTTCCCCAAGTCAAGTCCGTTTGGCCCACGAAAGTAGTTGGTAAGGGATCTCACTGTCTTTATCTTGAGCTTTTCCATCTGATTTTCTCCCCTCATCCTGCTGAGGAGGGGGAGTGAGAGAGCGGCTGGGTGGGTGCCTGGATGCAGCCCCAAATCAACCGACCAATGTTGATATGGCAAATAGCGTCATATGTCTCATATTCTGTGCCTTATTCTGAATTTTGGACACTTGAGATTTTTTGCTCTTGGTTTACTTTTTAATTTAACTTTTCTCATCAATATTTGGTATAAAATGAAGTTGTAGTCAAATTTTGTAGCCAGCAATGTTTCTTATTCCCTGTGGTGTTTCTGCTGTGGGATTCAATCCCAGTGAATGCCCAGAAAGGAAGGATCTCCTTGAGGTCCTTTGGCAACCCGGTCTTCAAGTTGGTATGTCTGGAAATAGATGCAAAATTTACTAGAGATGATTTTTGTGTAACTTCCCAGGAGTGTTGTTAGGCCATCCAGTATGAGATTCTGTCTGTGTTTTAAGGCCAGTCATATTACGTAGTCAGGAAAAGCTTAGGTATCGCTGAGGCTGTGGGAGAATCTGGCATTATTTTTTTTCTTTAGAAAAGATGACCCAATACAAGTCTATACAGTGAATTTAAACAATTATGCAAAGTGCTTCATTTTCAGTAAAACTCAATTGTCTTTGATCTTCTGTAGCCTGTATTCCTGTTTGTATCCTTTTCTGAAAATGTAATGCAGTTTTTAAAGTTCCAATAGAAATGAAATTTAAAATCAAAATAGCAAGAGCATAAAGAAAAGTGAAAAGTCTACAGTAGTGGTAACTCAAGGAGCAGGTAGGTAATACAGAATACATTGTCTGGAAAAAAATCCCTTCACATGCAAATATATTGTTCAGAGATGTCAAAATCTGAGAAGTTTACCTGGCAATTACAAGTTTGTGGTGAAGACCTCTTCATCATGCAGCTGTATTTTGTGCAAAGTGAATCTACTGGACTCAGTTACTTGAGGCAGAGTCTCAAACTTTTGTACTTTAGAGAGATTTTTCTCTTTATGCCAGCCTTCCTACATATTTTAAATCTTTCGTGTAAAGTGAAACAGTATTATCGACAGCTGCTATTTAATTAAAAGTTCTCATAATTCTTAGCTGTACTGATAGTGGGGCTCATGTACGATATCACAATCCTGGTAGTTAGTAAAAAATGTTACAGTTTGTTTTTTCCATTATGTAACACACTTGCAGTAGATGATGAGGTTGAGTATTCTATAAACAACCAATTTCAAGCATAAGGATTTGCTGGATATCTGAAACCACTTTGCCAGTAGGAGAGCCTTTAGAGATCCTGGGTTACGATGAGGAGGATAACAAGATCTCTACTGCTACTGCTGAATTTGCAGAACTCGATGTGCATCTTGTGCATTTGATTTGCGTGATCACAAAATGTCCGTGTACAAAGTGTTCAGTGTATCTCCTACCTCCCCAATTACTATGGTCAAAATCTTTTCTTCCTTCTGAAATTTTATACCCATAAGATTGGTCTATGAATTATAGTTACACAATTATAAAGCTTCTTTGAAAGTTTTTCGCCTTAGACTGGGAAACATTTCATTCCTAGATCTGCACACAATAACGTAAATATGTTTGCAGTCTATGTTCCAAAGTGGATACTTCTAATTGTGTTTTTTCTTTTTTCTTTTTTCTCCCTCCCCAGTGGAATTTGATGACTGCAAGGGCAATAACAAATTGAACTTTGAAGTTTCTAACCCAGACTTTAAGGTGGAACACGACGGGTCTTTAGTTGCGCTAAAGAATATCTCGGAAGCTGGCAGAGCCTTGTTTATCCATGCGCGGTCTGAGCATGCTGAGGATATGGCAGAAATATTGATTGTTGGAGCAAATGAAAAACATGGCGCATTAAAGGTAAGATAAATTCAAAGGACTAGAAAAAAGTGCCAACGAGATGCTGCTAGATATTTACATGTGCCATCTAGGACTGTAAGCAGTTTTAATCTGGTAGCAGAGAGATCAAAATCGTTTTCAATTCAGATATTGCCGTAACATTTTAGTACTTTGTTAAAATACAATTTTTCCAGGTTTTAAAAGATGTATTACATCAAGTGTAACTGCTAAACATTCATAAAGAATTGATTCAAATGAAAGAACCCAAGTGTCAAAATTGGCTGGTTCTTCTGGTGTACATTATGCTGCGTAACCACAGTTTGGCCATAGCTGAAAATGGAAAATGATAGTCTAAATGTGTAATTTAGAATTTACAGAACCTTTATATTTACTCCAAGTCTAAGAACATGGGAATGAATTCTATGTTGTGGAATTCAAATTTTCATATAGGTTTGCTTCTCTGATATTGTTATGTGTTATACTATAGAAACATCTGCACACAAATAGCAACAAGTATTTGCACCCTGTCTCTATGCACTACTGATTTTTGTTCCACTCTGTCTACTAAAAGAATGCCATATCTTTTCCTTTCCATGTCTGGATTTCAGTGTAATACTAACTTCATACTATGGGGAAAAAGCACTTCACAAATTGATTGAATTGTTTGCTTCACACCCATGAAAGTAACAAAAGGAAATGTGAGATAGCCTTCACTTCTGTGTCATGGCATTTAGGAGAGAGGCAGGCAAGACAGTTGCTTACTAGACAATTAAGCCTGGTACTTTTACAGACCTGTAATTTCAAGGGAGTATAAAGAAGCCATAATAAAAATGACTGATCTATTGTATTGTTTTGGTATTCGGCTGCCAGCATTCTCATTATATTTCCAACAATAGGTTAGTATAACTTAAGTCCTACATTAAAAAAAAAAAAATAGCTTTAGGGGAAAGGTTGAACAAACTTCTGAAAGTCCATGGCTGTAGAAAGGTTTTGGTCTGCACTTTAAGCTGCACGTGATGTGGATATAGATTGCCAGCAGGAGAGAAAGTACCAGAATGGGTAACTGCAGAGAGCTGATGAGAATATTTACATGGATTTTAGTTTTATTTAAATACACTGTTTTTTCACAAAGTTACATTTTAACAAGGTGATACCTGAGAGTGTCTCTTACATGGTGAAGACGTGGATTTAGGACTACACACTGCCAAATGCATAGTAGGTAAAGTACACTTGCAGGAGCTGGTCACTTGGCTGTCCTGTGTCTCAAACTAGCAAGGCATGCTCCTTCAGGTGAATTCACAAGAACGTCCAAATGATTTTATTTTCACTCCAGGTTTTGAAATCTTAGGAGCAGTTTCAAAATGAGGATTCTCATTCTGGAGTTAGAAGTTACTGAAACCACAGAGAGGAGTTTGAGACATCTCTGACAGGAGGTCTGGAGTTAAACTTCAGGGAACTGGTTTACGTGTGAATGTCTGACTCTGAGAATCATATTCTGGAATTTTACTCTGATTTTCTTTGAGAAGCAGCTCTTCAATATCTTTGCGGGGGAGATATTCTATCATAGTTACAATCTAGGGGAAGTCTTGCCTCATGAGTAGGAATTAACAGATGTCTATTTGCGCTGACTGACATAGTTTTGTCAGTGACCTTTCCTCTGTATGTCTTATTTGGTTCTGCGTAGTCTCCCCTCAAGATATTCCAGCAATATTAATTAACGCCTAGTGTTGAAATCTATCACCAGATTACATTCAAAAGCCAAGTCTAATTTGGCCCCACTCCTGGATTCTGTTCCAACCATTTTGTGTTGCTTCAGAGAGAGAAAACCAGTCTAAATCTGGCATATCCTGCCACTTGCCAGTCTTCCCTCAGAGATTATTTCTCAAAGCAATATCACAGCATCATCTCTACCTACATACATCACTTCTTTATGGATTTTGATATTCAGGTCATAACTAGAAGATTATCCTTTTAGCATGGCGCTTCTTGGTGTCTGCAGTGCCACTGAGAGTTACATGATGCATTGATGTGTCCTGGGAAATCCATCTAGTGAGGATCATCCTCTTCTTCAAGGGACTATAAAGATCTTTGGGGCTGGCTGTCCTACTCTGGCCTCAGCCAGCGCTCTGTAGTGGTTAAATCAATGTTTTTTACCAACCATTTCAGCTATTGTTTCCCTATTTTAGACATAACACAGACAGTCTTGTCTTTCTGTTTGTCATGCTTGATAAAGATTACAGCATCCTATCTAAAGTGATTTTATGATAAATTTGAACTTAATCCTGTACTTTTACAGTCTGAATGTGTCAGCATGGAAGCAGCAGAACTGCTCCATCTGTTTATGTAAAGAGTCTTGGCTAAGAAATGCTCAGATGGAACTTTAGTAATTCAGCATAATTCTGTGGGGTTAAGATGAGCACATGCTAGAGCACTGCTTAGCATTCAGTACTTAGCGTGCAGTACCTTGTTTAATTAGGGGATAAGTAGTTCTTAAGTATTTCCCCACTGCCAGCAACTGCTGTTTCTTTTCTGAAAGCATGTAACCTACATCTGTGAAATCCCATTGTTAATGTTTCTAATTGCAGATTCCCAACATGTTTGGAAATGACTGACAGCAATGGTCTTTAATGTGCTGACTAGCAGTCTGAGCCTGGGAAGAGGTAGCATAATTCTTAAAACTTTGTGGTTGATACCAACCGTACTCTAAACTAATATTGAAAATATTTAGAGGTGCAATCTGGAGCAGAAAAGCTTTTGGTATTCTTGTGGTGGAGAGTTGTGGTTCTTACCCACTGAAGATGTGGGAAGATTCCAGCTGGCATCACTGATCAGTCCTGTGTGATGTACTTGAACTAACTTCATGGCCAGAGTATAATCAGTGGCTGCTAGAATACCACTTGCTATCTAACTCTGCCTTTTGAGTCTGAAGGGTATGTTTTCCTACTCTTCTGCTAGACGCATATTAGATGTGCAGATCCTCAGCTTGCTATCAAAGGGTGGCCATGACTACAGTCTGAGAAGGTAGATGGTTCCTCAACATCATCAGCCAACTTGGCTGGTACACTCTGATCCCAGAATCTTTTGCAGGGTCTAGTGACAGAGGAGCAGATACAGCACTGCTGCTTTTCCAGATGTCTGGACAGTTTTGCAAAACACCCATGAATGTCTCTACTTACAGATCTGCATACGTGCTATTGAGAGCAAAAATCTGTACATCAGATTACAGTTAGATTGCTTTCCATAACCTGCTGCTGGTGCCCATTTCTTCCTGTGATTTTGGCCACATATATTGGTTTCTGTCTTGACAGAGGGGCATCTTCACAAAAAAGCTACTTGCAGTTTTAAGAGGCCTGTGGAATATGAGTACACAGAAGAGTTGCTATGGGCTGGTGGAAGACGTAACATTACAGTGTGTCATCTACTTAATAGTTAGGTGTGTGTACACACGTATACCTGCGGGCAGTCAGAGTGCCCAGTGAAAGAAGTGACGTTCACTTGCCTTCTCCGTGGGGCAGTGCTGGTGAGGCATGCACATCTGTGCTCGTGCTCTGCTTTGCCCGATGCTCACTTAATACCCTTTCACACAGTCAGGACTTCAGTGCTTGGTGATGTTAAAAAAAATACTTGGAAATGTTTTGATTTACTCAGGATTCCCAAAATGAACTTTGTGTTTATTCTCAATATTTCACAGAATTGCTAAGGTTTAGATCCCTGCTGGAAACGTAAATCACTTGCAAACCCTAGTGGGAACAAACTTACCGAGCGAATGAGTGGCAATAATTATTTGTTTTAACTTATTTCTTATTCAATGCTTTGTCCCTGCTTTGTTTTATGGAAATAGTAGGACAGCTGAAAACTGGAAATTTCATTGCATCTAAGCATTTGACCAGACTTTCGTGGTTTTATTTATTTATTTAAGGAGCCTGGTTTTGTAGAAGACAGAAAGTATAGCCAGTCCTCTGTAAAGTCTCATAACAGATTGTGAGTTTCAAAATGCAGCAAGCTGGGAATTGAACTGTGTCCTCCAAGGCTAAATAAAATGATTGTCTGCTAGTCTTCCTCCCCCTCTGTAATCTAATGCTGGTTTTAATGAATATACCCTCAGAACACTGGGAGCTAAAAGAAAAACCTTGGGAAACAATCTTTCTCTGCCTTTTTTTGTGTGTTGGTAAAATGCAGTGCTTTTTTTATTTTTCCTGCAGCAAAGGATGTTATTTAGGACTTTTATTTGTTACAGCATCACAGACGCAGGGTGAGGGTGGGGGAGAGTGAGATATCAAGAGTCTGGCACCAAAGCAGATAAGAGGGCAGGCAGATATTCAGAAATTCTAGGCTGGTAGTAACTTCACTGTATGGTGCTCAGCAGTCTTCCATACAGAAGGATGAAATGATTAAATAGAAACTGTCAGACCCTCAGGACACTTTTCAGGCACTAGATGGAAAAGGAAAAAGAAAGAAAAGAAGAGATAAGAGGGTGGAGCGCACCCTGAGACAGCGTGTTGTAGACAAAGAAAGCGTAAAATCATCTCCGGTGGTAGCTCAGGTTGAAGGAAATGAAGTTGCTCTAGTCCTGCTACTCTGTCCAGTCCACTTTGTAGCACCTAGAGGCTAGTCAGATATGCTGCTTCTACTTTTCCGTTTGTCAAACCATTACTTTTCCCAGCATCAATACCCCACTATGTTTATTATAGCGGGGACCGGAGAGGCAGCCTGGCTGCAGACTTCCCTAGCCGCCTTGCAGACCTGAATTCTGTTTCTTACGAAGTCACTGCCTGAATGTATATATTTCTGCAAGCTGCTTTATGCCTCTGCCTCAGTTTCCTGAAGTATCAAATAGAAATAATGAAACTAAGCTCCTTGGATTTAAATGTTAGCATTTCTTGTTTGTGTCTTGTTCTCTGCTTTATCCCTGCAGTATAGAGATTGCAAATTTTATTGATATGAGATAAAAAGTGCCTAGAGCCTTAAATCCTACATGTATGGCTTTCTGCCTTAGAACAGATGATAAAGGATCAATAATCTCATGAATCTGGATTCTCTCACAGAAAAAATACTCATGCAAGGAAGTGAATAGTTGAGTTTAGTCATCTGGCAGTTCAATAATTCATTTGGAAAATAAGATAAAGAATCAGCCTCTCTGATATAGCAAGCATTTCCATTAATGTATATTAGCATTTTTTCAGTTTAGAGTTCCAAATAGCCTGAAAATGACTCTGCAAAATTATGAAGATGGACTTTCATGAGATATTGACAAACAGGTGAGACGAGTTTCTTACTATTAGATTTCGCATATAGCAGTTGCTGCAGAAAGTAATGCACTGCATAAATAAAATACCACATTTTGCATTTAATTTTAAGACACAAAATAGAGTAAGTCACGGGGGTACTTCAATATCTATGATACACTTGTTAGTTGTTATACAGATCAAAACAGTATATAGAATACCATTTCTTTTGGAAAAGCTGTAAGGTATTTTGCCTTTAGATATGAAGGTGTCCAGGCACATACAGATGGATTTTCTTAAAGAGTAAACAAAAGAAAATTCATCTTCTCACTTTGTGTTCAGTTTGGCAGAAAGCTTAACCTAGTAACGTTCTCGTACTAGCCATTAAATGATTAACTTGTTATTACTTTTTTCCTTTTGTTCATTACCACACTGCAAACACCTGTTGACTTGGAATTCATGCATAAAAAGCTGAGGTATAAGAGATTTTAGAATTTATTACCTGTGTGTTGATGGTATTTGGATAAATTACTTTTTTCTGCTTAAAGTATCAGTGAAAGGATGCAAATTTTTTTTTTTTAAAGTCTGCAATGCTGCACTGCAGGTTTCACAGAATCCATCTTAATTAATGTCAGTGAAAGCAAGAGTTTGTTCTCATCAATGGGTCATTCTATAGTATCATTTAGCTGCCTTTTTGGCTATATTTTTATGAAATTCTCTGTGTTCCTCACTTGCTGTTGGGGAAACAACAAAGAGCTCCTTTTATATAAGAAATCTCAACCTTTGAAATAAGCTATTTTCCGTAGAAATTCCAGTCACTTACTTTCCCTTTTTATCCTTCAGCCTGATCCAGAACCTGCTGAAATAATCAGATTCCAGCATATGTTAGATCAAACCCTCGAAGCAGGAGTTTTATCTGACCGTGCCGTATGGATGTGACTCCTGTACCTCTTTGCCGTACTGTTACTGAGGGACCCTGCAAGTCCCATGGCAGGGCACAACGGTTATGATTTTTCATATATAGCCATGCTCCCCCTTTTACTTAGTTCTGGAGCAGAGCCTCGTCTCTGTTGATAGGCTTGTGCTTTCCCTCAGGCCTGGACTGAATTTATCTTTGCAACTTAACTCTGCAGATTCCCGCCACGGAAGAAATGCAGGTTTCATCACTGGCTTTGGAGTTTGCTCTGACAAAGATCCATTTATCTGAGAGTTGTTATGCTGCCAAGAGATGTGGCAGTTGCTATAGCAACAATTACATATTGTGTTCAATACCAGAGTAAATACTATAAAGAACATGAGCCACTGGTGGTTTTCATTAGTTTAATGCTCCGATTTTGGGCAAAGTATGTCTTGTAAGTTTATTCACTGTATGCATAAATGCTTAGATCAAATGTGTGGTCTAGGTTTCCATTTCTCTCAGTGCGCAACTTCAGCATGTAAATGAGAAGTACTTGGTTATTTAAGGAGAGAAAAATGGCCTTATAGACTGGAAACATGAATGATTGACTGTGAAACAAGAAGGTGTTAGCTTGTGTGAATGTTCAGTGCTTTTCTCTATGAGTAATCTACATTCAGATTTTATGTGAACTAGGGATATATTTATCCAGGAAAAGGGACTTTGCGCTTTTCAGTAACAAGCAGAGCTAAGACAAGTATAGAGTATGTTTAACAGTGACTCAAAGGTGAAATGAGATGATTTTTGAAACAAATGTAAACCTTGTTAATTATTCCAAATTATTAACAGACTACTGAAAAGTGATAGGCAAAAATATTCTAAATGAATGCATTTTATAAAAAACATTTAGACTCATAATTCCTTTCAGCCCTGAACTGCATTTAAACTTCTCAATTAGTTCTCCCTGCAGTAACAGGTATCATCCACAGGACATTTTTGCTATTGCTTGATGTGCTTCTGGTGTAAACTTAAGGTTTTTGTGGAAGCTCAGGACCAAAAGCAATTCTGGAATGCAACTAATTTTATTCTATTTTCTTTTAAAACACGCTTAGGTCTTATCCTTCATCCGTAAGACTTAATGGCAAAGCTCCCATAAATTTCAGTGAGAGATATCACTCAAAGATTGCTGAAATCTTCTATCTGAACTAAAATTCACCCTGGCACAGAGTGCTGAGAAAATACCTATTTACCTCTTGCCCCTAAAACATTTTTATGAGAGTTTGAATGGTAGATGAGTTGTGTGGAGACATTTTGAATTGACTTAGCTGCTTTTTATGATCTAGGATGCTAGCTGTCCTTTATCCATGAAAAAAAAATCCACTGTGTTTTGTGAAAGAGTGATAAGTCCTCATGCATTGATGTACAAATTTTTTTTTCCTGTTGTTGTTGTTCTGAGTCCAGCCTGAAAGTCTTCTGATAATACAGAGATAATTGTGCAAATCCTATGTGTTAATCTCTAGAGACTGATGGAGTTGTCTGGAAATTTGTGCCAGAGGTGTGGGGAACATTTAAAGGAACCATTTGGAAAAGGTTTAAATTTAAAATTCATTGTAGTAAATGCAGATATAAGTGGGAAAGCAACAGGCTAAGTGTGATTTAGTAGAACATTAAGCCAGATCATAAAGGATAAGTAGATGTCTCATAGGATATGTAATATCTTTCATTTATAAAGTGGCTTTCATCCTGTAAGATCCTTGAAGTGTAACTAGTAAGTACGAGGAGAAATAAGATGTGTCTGCATGTCTATACACATACATCTGTAAAAAGAGGTATTTGCATATATATCTTTGTTGTTGATGCTTATAATACTTTTTCACATCAGGATAGCGTACTTTTTAAATGAGGGGTTTAGGAAAAGGACATGGTGATTTCTATCTGATATAAATTTGCCATGACATTCTTCATGTCCTCAAATCCATAATGAACAACAGATATTACAGAAACCAGAAGAACCTGTGAAATTTCTGGTACAGAAGAGAAATTACCCATTTCTTCCACAGTTCTCTCATTCAGCATGCAGGAGTGATGCAGTCAATCTATGACATCTACTTCAGTTTCACCAGTGATACTTCAGATTTATTAACGTACAGAGACAATTCCAATAAGAGATCAAACGAAGTTGTGTTCAAAACTAAACTCAAGGTTCTTTTTTGTGTCAGAGATGAAAAATATTGCTGGTGTTTTCCCACTATAAGCTTTTCCATCAGCTTCCAGAAACAAGGTGGATTTGAGAGCGAGCCATAATAGGAGAAATGATTCACATGAAAAGATGATTTCCTGAGTAAGGGTTTAGTCATTTCTCTCCATCAAAGACATCAATAATCATCCCTAATGATTGCCCCTATAGTTCCATGCTGGTTTTCACAAACCCGAAGGAACATTTATTATGGTTATTACAGTAACACCTATCTCAGCACACATCTTAAGCATTTAATGGAGCATCACAGGATAAAAATCTACGTTTGTCCTCCCCCAAGAATTGATTCTGCCACAGCAAGGACAGATGGCTCCTTCTGGACCTAAAATTCCTTGTCTGTTGATCATCACAATTTTGTTGCTTTCAAGAGTGTTCTTTTGCATCTTATTTTACAGCTGGTTTTCTTCAGTACCTAGGATAACTTTGCAAGTTGAAGAAATATTCAGCATAAGAATGATAAAGTTAAAGCTTAATGTAATTGGGTAACTCCATAATAAGCAACTCTGCTAAAGTTTACTGTCATTTTGGAGTTCAAACTGAATGACCTTTGCGTTAAGCAGTGGATCCATCTTAGAAAAAATAGTTTTACTAGTTGTTTATGTATCTCCCCCCCCCTCCCCCCTTACTGAGAGGGTTCCTAGGGATAGTGATTGCACGGGAAGAGAGGGGTGGGGGCAGCAGGTTGATGTGAGCTGGCCAGTAGTCCTGCTATGTGCAGTAATTGGCTGCTGATAATGCGTTTGGTACCATTAAAATTCCGGAGTGCTCTTCATTACTAGGGAGAAGAGATTCTTGTTTAAGGTAACTGGCAAACAGATGTACTAGCAGGAAAGGAGACTGGATCTTGTCTCTAGTTGCTTAACAGCCTCACTATGACTGTAGTTTAGTGCATAGCAGTAAACAAGAAGTTTCCTGGTGAATAGGAATAGATTTGTTAAAATATTTTTAGTAATAGTTCTGGTAACTGATTTGATTCAAGTTCTAGCAACACAAAATCCTCTAGTCAGCAACTGTTCAAACTACTGTGAACAGATACACGTGAATTTACCTGCAAGTCAGCAGACACCCTTGTGGTTGATGATGTTCAATACTTGTTCAACCATTTGGCATAGGTTTGAACTCAGCAGGAAATTATCTTGAAATCATTTTGTCTGTCATTTCTATCTCTAGAATTACCTTGTGGTTTTGAGATAAATGAATCATGGATTTAGCATCTGCAGCTTTTTAAGATAAGGAATAGACTATAATCCTTTTCAAATGAGAGCTGGATCTAGCTCTTGGTGTACTGGCCTTCTTGTAGACTAAATTGTATAATCTTAGTACAATACTGTAGCTTCTATTGCTTAAGAGGATCCTTTTTTGCATCATCAATCAGAAATGCGTTAAATACTTTAAATAAAGTGCATTTTTGTCTATAATAATAACTAATCACACTGGAGAGCTACTGAATATTTTATGTGGCCAAGTACTCTGTTCTACAGTTAATATCAAGGCAGTATGGATGAACTGTTGGGGGGGGTGTTTTTGTTTGTGGTTTGGTTTTGGTGGTTTTTTTTTTTTTTTAATGGTCTCTGTCAAACATGTTATGACACGACCTGTGTATTCACAAAGGGAAATTCAGAGTCGTCTTTTTGGTGTGTGAGTGTGAACTTTCTCTTCAGATTACTTGTCTACCATATGAGTATAAATGACAAGATTTTCTGGAGCTTTAAGGATTTTACTAATAAGAAAAGAACACAGAGTTAAACACTTTCATATCTTCCTGATACCCAACATCTTTTCAGAGTTACTAGAACAATTGTGCAAAAGATATACATCAGATGAAACTTTATACACTTTGCAGACTTGATAATCTACAAGCTATTACAAAATAAAAAAAAAAATCCAATTTCTTTAATTCTACTACATCCCATTTGATGCTGTATGTTAACATGACAAAAGTTTGTGGGTTTTTTTTTTCTCTTTGGATTTTTTTTTTACACTATTGAACACTACTGTGCTTTATAAAGATTTATCATCTAATCACCTGGAAGAAAGGTGACAATACAAAAATATGGAAGACTGTACCAAATTTTCATTCTCAGATACCAACATAGAACTTTTTTGTCTAGGATTTCAAGCGTATGATCCTGTGAAGTACTGGACTATCCCAGGAGATACTGAGAACTTTATACATGCACTGACATTAGTACATGTTAGTATCACCTGAGCTTTTTGACCTTCCAAAAAAGAAATGCTAGTAAGAAATCTCTTCGTGTTTGTACTACTAATAGTTTAAAAGGCTATATCAAAATGCAGAAGGTTTCCTTCAAGCACAGCAATGTGGTGATAAAATATCACGTCAACCCCTGTGAAATAGGGCACTTGAGTGCTCTCATGAGGCATATGATTTTGATTTGGGTGTTGTTGAACTCACTAACAAAAATTCCAATAAATTCAAAATTCCTGATTGGCTGACAAATACTACACTTTGCAGTTTCGTCTCTGCGTAGGAAGAATATTCTCATACCTGTGACATTTTTCTTTTCCCTGTAGATGAAATAAAACGTCTGCCACTTCTGTTTGATAGGAAATTCATGACTGCTGAAAGACTATGTCGGTAGACAGAACCCCTCATGGGACTAGGTGTACTCTGTCATTGTGCTCCAGTGTGGCAGCATCTAGCAACAAGAATATTCAGACTAGGTCTTCTGTTCTCGTTGCTGGTTTTGCTGCAAACTATAAACTCATACCTTAGGTTAAGGTGATTATTACAGTAGTATTCTGTATTTGATTTGGCCTGCATTAATCCTACCAGCCTTTTGCAGCAGATTTGGCTGCTAGAAATAAAAACACTTAGACCGAATTTAGGAAATGAGAATTTCATTATTTGTTTTGGTACTGGCTCAGTCAACAGACATCAATTATAGACTCATTTATTTACTGTATAAAATGTGTATAATATAATTGTATAAAAAAACTGAACCTCTGTGCTGAGAGGCTTATTGGAACGTGTATTAAATTTCTAGCTATGTCCAGAGAAACCTTGTTGGTATATTAGTGTGGGATATCGTGCAAGAGGGACTTTTTTCAATGCATACATTGTAGTGTTGTGTTGAGAAACATAGGAACATGTATAGGTTGAGCTTTTTTATTAAAAAAAGGGGAACAGTATGTGACAATTTTTCAGCAAAGTCCTGTTACTTCATTAAAATCATAATCTTAAAATTGATACAATTGGCTGTTCTATGCACTGTTTCAATAATGCCAGCAATTTGATACTGTGCAGTTTTTACTTGTTTGCCCCTCTTGTTTTTCGGCAGAGGTAAATTGTTTCAGTAGCAGGGCAAGGGAAAAACTGTCAACTCTTCTGTGTGATTAGCCTAATACGATGCAAACTTCTACCCATTTCCTGTCCTTTTTCCTTATTCTGTTGCCATATGTGTTCGTGAAGGAGGAAGATTTCTCCGATTTATGTCAAAAGAATATGGATAGCTTAAACTATGTGTCCTTAAACACTAGTGTAGCTGTGCAGGGCAATTTAAGTAACTTTCTGACTTTATCAGCAGACAACTTTTATTTTCTCTGTGCTGCTGTTTTGTGTTGTCCTTATGTGATTTGCTCTCTTCCCCCCAATCCCAACAACCATCCTTTTGAAGCGGATATGTTCATTAAAGTCAGAAAAGTCTGTCACAGTTCATGTTGACTCTCAAATCGGGAATTAAGATGGAGGTAAGGGGAAGGGATGCTAAAACTTCAGTTTAGAAATCAAAAGTCAAAGTTGGAGAAGATTTGGCTCTGAATTTGGCTATAACATCTATAACACTTAAACTCATTGCTGGCAGCGTATGTGTATGTGCAAGGTAAGGCTTGAAGCTTTAAGTTACGGGCATGATTATTCATGAAACCGTGTAATTAGTCTGTCATAGGAAAACATAGAAAGCATTACACCAAATGCAATCCCCATTAAGTCAACAGGAGTTGTTCCACTGGCTTTAATGAGCTTTGAATCTACTCATAAATCTGCTGTGAGGAGTGTCCAAATCAAAATTTATTTGAGGGTGACCTTGATGTTAGTTGGTAATGCTTCTGTGTTGTATAATTGCCAAGAAAACTGAATGTATTAGTGGGACTATTGTGTGGTATAGTCCTTTCTGTTGGATACTATTAGCATCAAGTTGACATATATAATAATAACAATTGTGCAGATTGTTAGTGGGCAGTCACAGTATGCCAGTTATATTTTGTGTCTATGAAATAGGAGGGGTTAAAAAAAATTATTGAGTTATTTTAAATGTGATTTGTGTCTTCAGCTGAATCCCTGCAAAATTAATGCCTTTTGATCAAGTAGCTCTTTAGAGGTTCTCAGAAGTTTCACACTTATTTAGTGACTTTTTATCTCAGAGTTTGTGTATTGACTATAATACTTTAAAATTATATCTCAAATTTGTAAATACCGTAAGGCAAATTCTGTTCATTCCTATGATGTTTAATAAATTTAACATCTGCCAGAAAAGTTCAATCATCTGTATTCCAAATGGAAGTGTTTCCTGCTTCCACATGTATTATTTAAGTCAATTAGAGGAAAAACATAGGAAATATTTTCAAAGTATAAAAGAGAAAACTTTGCTTGAATATTTGTCTGCTAAACAGAAATGTAGCTGATTTACTTGAGGGACTTAATTACTGTATCTTCTAGTGGTACAAGAACATAGGATAGTTAGAGGGTTAGGGGGGGAGAAATTATTTTGGTTTTGTTTAATGGCTTTCCTAATTCCTTGTCACTGCTGGTAATTATTGTGTCTTTTCTTTTAGTTGGTGCTCAGTGCATTAGGCTGTATTTAGGATCATTTTATTAATTGAAAATGTGTTTTGGAACAATTGTGAATTAGATAAGTGACTTGATTAAGACTCAGTCTTTAAAACTGTAAAATGAGAAAATGAGGTGAGGGAAATTAATCTTGACTCTAGACAATAGGAAGATAAGACTCCGGTTTCCAGTGTAAGGGTATGTGTTTAGGAGAACGAAGGGAGAGAGTAAAAACATTCTTCATTTGCATTATATCGCCTTCATTTTACTGTAGTAGTATAGAAGCACTGACAAAGAATTGTGGCTTTTGAGACCTTGTTCATACATGTAGTAAAAGATAGTGTCTGCCTAAACAGCTTCCAGACAAAACAGAAGCTGGACAAAAGGAAAAAGTGTTATAATACTGTCAGTCTTCACTTGTATACCTCTCTGCCTCAGTTTTCTGTATATAAAATGGAGATACTCCATAAATGTATTACAGGTAAGGTGTTCCGATACAGGGTAATAGGGATATTTTACTTTTTGCTAGCAGAGACCTAGCAATTCTGCAATTAAGGCTACTATGCTTGGTTGTTTGATTTAACTCTATTCCATGCCATCTACTTGGTGGGCTACGTCTGAGCTCAACCTCAGGGGGCACATGCAGTGGTGTCTTGGAGGTCTTCATGCGGCCTGCAGTTTACCAGGTAGAGCTGGCTGACTGAGGCTGTTTCTCTCTAGGAAGGTAATAAGCAATTCAGCATATAATAGGATATACAAACAGATCTTTGCCTTATGCCCATCTCCAAGAAATTACCTCTGGCCTTTGACACCCCATTATTATCATTTCACATGTCCATGAAGACTGATTTGTAGTCCCTTCTGATAATAGTGTGATTTACAGGTATGAAATGTATTTTCCAAAAATGTGCCTGTGGACTTGTGGTGTAATGCTGAGTTACGTGGAAGCCCTTTTAGCAGATCTCTCTCTAGATATATATGGATGTGCTACACAGCTTTTGTGCCAACTCATGAGCATGGATTATATATTCTTAAATGCTTCTCCCATTTATTAAGCTTAGTGTCATTTTTAAAAATACCTGAAAATGGAAATAGGGTTTAGAAGCTTTTCTTTTAACATGCTGTAACTTTTATCATGGGACAAAAACTAGCTTAATTCACTGTAGTAATTCCCTTATTAAAAAAAGACATAGTAAGCATGTTTTTTCACCAGAAAGTTTCTTTTTAATTCTCGGTATTTCATATCTGACACTGTGCTAAATGAGAACATGACTTAGCAGTTGATATTGATTTACACGTCTTTTTTTCATTTCTCTTTCCCATTCAAAAGGAATCAGTGCTGACAAGTTAATGAACTCCAGCTACAAATACATAGATAAGCCAAGGAATAGGTTTTGTACCTGCCTTGTTCTAATTATGAAAAGTTCTTCTTAGGTGACTGTTTCACGTTCACTACAGGGAGACTGGAATGCTCTGTTTTTGTAGCAACTGTCAACAAAGCAGACTATCTGAAGAAGTGACATAATAGGGGGCTATTTATAGAAACATTTTAGCAAGTCTAAATTCATTTATCCCAATGTATTTAAGTTTTAGTATTTACATGTAGAATAAAATTACTTAAAATGAAAATATACTGAGCCCTAGTGCTCTACATTTAGTCAGCATTCATAAAACTATACTGCATTATAGCTTCTATTTTGAAATTAACTTCTTGTTAATTTCTTCTACGTTAATAACTTTGGACAGTAGTAGTGGAGATCAGGACTGTAGAACTAACTCTCAGCAGATTTTTCACTAAACCTGTTTGTCTTTTGCCCCTGATATACTGTCAGCGAATACATCTGATATCTAAGAAGTTTTTCCTTTGTGTTTTGGATGTTTTTTTCATATATATTACTTCAATGTTTTTTTGCTGTTTAAAACGAGTGAAATGGTGAATCTGATGCAATTGATCTATTGGCTGGTATCTTCTGCTGCTGGGAGTTATGATCTTGTCAAATTTGGTTCAGCATCAGAAAATGCTGAAAATTCTAGGAACTGTTTCTTAGTCTTATGGGTAGGTTTTTTGTCCATACAACTTGAATCTGCTTCCAGAAAGAAGGAACTGCAAAACAGGGCAAAATTGAGCTCTGTATTAACCGATGGCGATCTGTAGTGCGTGCAGCCCTGAAGTATTTGCTGTGCTTGTAGAGAGTGAAGGGGCCATGGTATTCTTCTGTGGTGTAGAATTACTAGAATTTAATTCTCCACCACCTGGGAATTTTCTGCTAGGCACTTTTTGCGTTACCAGCAGTGATACAGGTAGTTAATCTGATCAGGGAATTTGGCCACCAAAGTCACTTGTGGACTTTTGAAATTAAAGGCTTGCTTTCCAAATGTTTGCACAGGTTACAAGACTGTGCAGAAATGGAGTGACAGAAGAAAGGGAAGCTGTATATATCAGCTCACTTGGGAAGTAAATTTCTGTGGTGACCTTAAAAAGCAGGGAACAGTATGTTTCATACTTCCCATCATAACTTTTCAGAAGAACAGGGTGGAGATGGTTGTGGCATGCTGTCCTGAATTCCATATGCATGCCTTGCCAGGCGTTGCTCTGGCAATGAGAATAAACTGTTGCCTCTGAGGAATACACTAGTGGTATTTGGCCAACCAGACACGTGGCATAAACAAAAATTTAAAACTGCAGTTTTGAAGTTATGCCTGCACAGTATTAGAAGCCTGCTCTGCTTCCCCATCGTGCTGATGATGCTGACAGGCAAAGTCAAGGTGCACTGGTTTATTGACTTTAGAGGGAGCTCTGATTTTTCAGGAGGAAGGAGCTGGATATGTAGCAGAAGAAAATATCTTTTTCTCCCACTCACTCCAAAACAAGCAGAACTCAAAACACAACTAAGAAGCACCAGCAGCAATAGTATTATTTATTGAGGATGCCAGGATGAGAGGTTGAAAAGATTTCTTTTCAAAATTTTTTCACCCAATTACTATCCCAGTCTTGTAACTGGACATGCATGAGGATAAGTTTCATGCAGGATTCAGTTCTTTGTCATTTTAGTACTGTTCATATTTTCCTAACTTGAGAAAAATGTGAAACAACAAAGAGATTGATCTTTATTTGAAGACTAAAGTTTCAAAAGCTTAAGGTTTGAACTTTATTTAAATCTTTTAAAGAGGTCTGAAAAGCTATTATGTAATCATATCTTTCATTTCAGCTATAGTTGGAAACAATACTATCAACACAGCATAGAAATATTGGTTTTATCATGTTTCTCTTTGTATTGCAAGAGTAAATATCTCTCAGGACTTCTAACCTAAATTTACAGGCTCAAAAAGTTTGCCATGATACAAGATAAGCTTCAGACAAGCCTATAAAAACTGCTATTTGTTTCATGCAAATGCAGACCTCATGTTTTTGAGGTGTAGCTGTATCTGACGTGAGCAGGGAGCTTACTTAGTCTTTATTTCTAAATGTAATGCTAGTTTCAGTGTATTTCTTGTATTTTCTTTGAAAGTTTAAATGTATTTGTGGTGTAAGAACACAGAACTAATCTATATCCCTTCATTATTAAATACAAATATTGAAGGGATTGTGAATCAGAGAAAAAGGGGGGGAGGGAGGAGAAGACCTGTCTGAGAGTGATCTGGTTGTAATCCCTGTATCTGTGCAGTAAATAAAGTAGTCTGAAACTGCAGACTTCAACTGAAGTCTCACGTGAACCTTGTGCCTGAAGAGGGACTTGGCTCCCTGAGATGTTGGTGAGGTGTCACTGAAATGCCTGTCTACTGGTTCTGCTTCATTACCCAGATGTTCAGATCAGGAGCTTTAATCTGGGCTCTTCCATGTACTTAACTGCTGTAAAGACTCTTAATAGCATTGATAAACTGTGTTTTCATGCTGCCCTCTGGACATCTTGCTTTAGAAGTACATGCCAGATTTTTGAGGTCTGCATTAGTGGCTCTTCACACTGGTTTTGCAGAGTCAGCTGCAGGAGGGTGACTTTGGATACTTCACCTGCCAGGGAATGCATGTAACATCAAGGAGATGGAAATAAATTAAAACATTGTTACTAGAAGTAAAAAAAGAGTCACAGGAAGGAATCCTGTTAGTACAAATTTTCTAGGAGAGTGTCATAGTTTAACTCAGCAGCCAGCAACTAAGCACTAGACAGCCGCTTGCTCACCCTTCCCCTTCCCCCCCGCAGTGGGATGGAGAGGAGAAATGGCCAAAAGGGGAAACTTGTGGGTTGAGATAAAACTAGTTTAATAAGGCAACAAAGGAAATACTAATAATAGTAATGATAATAACGAACATACAAAACAAACTATACAATACAATTTTTCTCACCACCCAATGACTGATTCACAGTCAGTCCCTGAGCAGCAATCACAGAACCCTGAAATCACGAATTTCGCTAAATTCCCCAAAAAGTTCAAGCTCCTGGACAAAAGACAATTCAAACACCCAGAAACAAGAAAAAAAGATAGGGTCCTGCCCCCAGCCAACCCCCATCCATAAACTGAGCATGATGCCTACGGTATGGAATATTTCCAGTGGCTTGGGCTAGCTGTCTGGCTTTACTTCCACACACACACCCACCCCCACCCCCCCAGCTCCTGCACGTCTGCTCATTAGCTGAATATGAGAAACCGGAAAAAGTCCGTGATTTCATAGCAACAACTGGCAACATCAGCGTTATCTACCCAAAACACAGCAGCTACTGAGAGGAAAATTAACTCTATCCCAGCTGAAACCTGGACGAACTGGGAAGACAGGTAAGGGACAGAGGAGATGTGGAGAATAGTAATGAGGTAAAAGTTGTGACAGACAGAAGTGGTCATGAACACTGAAATGAAAAAAAAAAAAGTTTGGGGGGGAATGAGGTAGATAAGAAATCAGAGCTTAGAAAAAAATAAAGGAAAAGAATGTTGAAGCAGAAAAAGAAAGCTCTATCTATTCTTACAGGTTTTCTCAAATTGTTCATGCCCCCTCCCTCTGTTTTAGTTTCTCTTTGCAGCCTGTAGCATGAGCGTCATAAAACTTTGCTAAGATTATAATGCAATACCTTGGCACCAATCTCTCTTGTTTATGTGTCCATTAGTTCAAAGCCACAGACAGGCAATTTATTGGGTATGAAAAATGTCACCTATGGCACCCTCATTTGCATCTGAAAATTGATTTTTGTCACACTGGGATTTTAGGACAACCTTTTTTGGCAGCCAACATTGCCACAAAGCATAATAAATATAATTATGTGACCACAAAAGCAGGTAAGGTTCACTGTAAATTTGAAGTCTCTACAGAATTGTAGTTGGCAGGGCATTATTGATGAGATTGTGAAAGTGTTACCTGTGGTAATCCTTCTTGATGATTTAATATTGACACCTAAACTTAGAACATAACTTGTGATTGCTAGCTAAGTGTATAACAACATAATGGTACTTGATTATGTTTGGTCAAATGTTCCAGCATGACAGTAGAATATTAGAAATGTCAGTTGAACAATTGATAAACTATTAATTAAGATTTTTAAAGTGAGAATTACCGAGCTGTGGATTTTTTTTTTTAAGAAAGACCTATGAAACACCTTTTGAAGATTAGTTAAAACATATTGTCACCTACATAGCATTTTTGTAAGTGCTAAGTTAATTGATTTTCCACTGGCTGATGTATTTGGCTCTTTGAGTCTCCCAGTTTTTGTCTCTTCACTGGTGAGATGGTTAATGTACATGGGAAGATGTCATTGTCCATTGTGATACTGAAAAATCCTATTAATTATCAGTGTTAAGTTGCTCGAACACTTTTATTAGTTATTTAGGCAAAACAATTCCCCAGGGTGAGTTATATAACAAATTCCTCTAAAGCGGAATCACCCATAAATGGATTATGCAAACTTGTTTCCTTTCTTGTAGATAAATTGTTTTTACAACAGTGTTCATCATGAGTAAGTTCTTTGCCCACTGTAGTACTTAATCAGCACAGAATAATCTACAGCTTCAGTTTCAATGGTAAAAAGACACCATTTTTTAATATGAATGCAGCTTTTAATCTTGGCTCAGGATGTTTGTTCTTTTTTCTTTTTTTGCCTTATTTAAAAGGTAGGCTAAGGATGGCAATTTATAAGCTCATATTCCTTAAACCAAGTTTCTGTATGCAGCTATGAAGGGAGCAGCGAACTATTGAAAATAGGTGTGCATGATCCCAGATGCATGTTAGAGAAAGTAGGGAGAAAAAAAACAGTGATTCTTTGGTGTTTAAGAAATGTGTAAGTTTTTATACAAACACTGAAAGTATGCAGTGGAGAAATTTGGGTTTATTTAAGGCTTTTTCTTTTCCTAAAATCAAAATTTATACCTTTGTTTTCTAATCAAATTCATATTCAGTGTTTTAATACTGCATTCATAACACTTTAGCATTTGACTGAATATTGAGAAATGCTCAGTGTGACACTACTTCTGGCTGGTTTTGTGGGATGCCTTTACTAGGATTTGTGAGATAGGCCGTTAAACTGTAAGCAAGGACTGTGCACGCATATTTTACATTCACTCAATGCTGTTTCTGCTAGCAGAAGGATTTGATCTTAATCATGGGTTAGTCACAGTCCACCCAAAACTAAGCTGGTTTAAATCACGGGTGGCACAAGTATTTTGCACTGATGTCAGGTTTCAACTGCTAGGCACACTTGCTGTTATTTGGCAACCACTGTCATTAGTCAGGCCAGCAGAGCTGCTGGCTTGAAAAGGAGTACCAGGAAAGTTAGTCAGAGGCTTTACCTAATTAGTAGTGGGATGAGATATACCTCTGTTGACTACCACAAGTGTCACTAAAAATCAGACCTGATACATTTATACTCCAGTGTGGCATTACAATTCAGCAAAGACTCAAATATGTTTTCTTCTTTGAAGATGTTTTTACTGTCCATCAGTCCTTGCAGCCTGGGTTTAAATATTTGCTGGAAAAAAAATTACTGTTGTTTTCTAAGTTTCTCTCTATTGTTTTAGCAGTAAAAAAAAACCCTTCAGAGATTGTTTGCTTTGGTCTTCATGACTTTGGCTACATTTCGAATGTAGACTTCACAGTCTGTAGAAGTAGCTTGGATCACAGTCTGAGAGTGTGCTCAGTAACATAGTTTTACCATATTTGGTTCTCTCCAAATGAAAGCAGCAGTCTTTGTTAGTAAAATTCTATATTTAGTTTTGAACCAATGACTTTGCTTTTATAAATTATTGCATCCAATAGAGAAGAAGAAAAATCACTACTATCAGTGATAGGCGAATACAAACGGTTCTTTTACAAAGTTAAAGGAAGGAAAAAGGTGTGAATTTCAAAGTTTCTCATACTGATAGCATGAACAGAAAAAAAGATTATACTGTATTTCTGTATAATTTACAATGAAATACGAGTGAATGCTTTTTTTAACCTTATCGATTGAGACCTGGCTGTTACTGTCAATATGAACAAGACTACTTGCTTCACTTTCTTTGCTTGATCAAAACTCTGAAAAAAGAAAATAATAAATCACTTGCATCTCTATGATTTTTTTTTTTTCTCTAACCAAACTACGTATGCTTTAACTATGAAAGTACTAATCCCTGGTAAGTACTAATCGATAGAAGAGAAACTCATAATTCTTTGTAGGTGACTAGTGAAGTGAATTGTTGCTCAGGTTCCATTTCATTCTGTAGCAAGACTACTCCAAACTTTTATCCTATTCTTTATCATCTTCATGTTTCTGTGAATGATCTTTTCAGCCAAATAAGCTCCCTAGGCCACGGTTTCCACCGATTCCGTGCAATTTCTTTTTTTTTTTTTAATGCTTTTGTGTGTTTGTTTTTGCAATTTATGCCACTAGTTTTCCAAGTGGCATAGGCATTATTTCCCCTGCCAAGTCATTCAGATCATAGAGATAACCTTTTTGTTTTAATCTTGTGCTGTAAATGTAATAAATCAAATCCTTGCTAAAAGCAAGTCTGGAATTTTATATCATGAAATTTGCATTTCATGCTCTGTTGCTTATTCACAGAAGCCATCCAATCTGAAAAGAAAAATAATACCACATGACTTGTGTAACTAATACGGACAAATGTTTCTAAGCAACTGCCTGAGCAATCTGAAGATCAAAAATTACTCATCTGAGAAACTTGCATATAATGGTAGATAATGTATTTGTTCACAGATTTCAAGGTCTGTTAATGGACAGTTTATAAACTGAAACAAGGCCCAAAATGTATCATATTACGAATGCTGCAATTTATTAATCTGTCTCTGTTAGGTAAGTTCAGCAAAATAAAGTTATTTTAAGCTAAGAAACTGATACTGTGCTTTACTTCCCTCTGAAAAGGCCAGGCAATAGCAACCAGAACCTTAAGCACTAAGCTGATAGTTTGATGTTGTTGCAGTGCTACATTCAGATACCAAAGAGAATGGTGCAAAGAAAGTTTAATAATATGGAGTAGAATTAATTTTCTTACATTCCCTGGAAATTCTGCACTTCATAGAAGCAACATGCTGTTCATAATGTTATACACAATGGGTCTTTGGTCACATTTTGAAGCAGAACATTTGTACTTGGCATATGCAACGAGAACTGAAGAATTCATCTCACGAATTCATAATGCCATTTAAATACAGCCCAGTCGAGATTCTTCTGGGGCTAGCTGCATGATGGATAATTATGAGGAGTAGAGAGATTTTGCTGATTTAGCTCAAGCTGTGAGACCTCAAGTTTTTAATTCTAGAATTCTCCTGTTTAAATTCCAATGTGTCAGTAAAGGCAGCAGACATCACAGGTCTGACTTTAATGACTTCGGTGACTTTGGGAGCAAGACAGTGCATACGGATAAAAATAAAACTCATCTGACAGAACTGAACAAATATGAAATACGAATAAAAAAATAAAGTGGAAACTAAGAATGGATAATATTCTGTTTTGGTCAGAGCTCGGGTTTCTGAATGCATTTGAATGCATCACTTTTTTCAGAAAGACACTGAAATAGAAGTCAAGAGACCCAAGTAGAGTTTTTACATCTGTGGGGTGTAAGTGCTAAAATAATGTGATTCATTGGAAAGTCTCTGGAAGCAATTAGTAGAACAACACTGAATCTGTATCTTCACTATCTCCTGTGAACGCTTTGACTGTTGGACTATCTGTCCCCACTCAGTCACTCCATTGTAGTCAATAAGGAGCTATGGAGTGCTCCAACCTTGCTCTGATAGTTTTGACTACTATTTCTTTGTAGTAATTTTGGCTGCTGCTTCCCACTGACTGGAAATTCAGAGTAGGTAGCCCATGGCAAATGCTACAAAAAAAAGGCAGTAGGACTAGCAGTGGAGTTGCCGAACATGACATGCAGACTGGGAGTAAGGTTGGATCTGTCTTTTCTTGGCCAGGAAACTTCAATAAAACCTGTTTACTTGGTGTTTCCGTCAGTGGTGACTGTTCTCATGCCATGGAGACACTCAGTTAAAAGTCAAGAGGTGTGAAGTAGGGAATATAAATATTTCTATGCTACTACGGCTGCAGGTTGTTAGGGCAAAATGCTCAGATCCAAGCACATAAATTTTAATGATATACAGTATTGAACTATCAATGTCACATTTCATGTATTGTAAAGCTGTACTCAGCTTTAATTTCAGCAGTTATAATCCAGAAAAAAAACCCTTCAAACCACTGTAAACTATAACTCCTGCCATCTTAGCTCTTTTTCCTAAAGTGTGTGGCAGTTAATATTTTTAGCAGCTTGATGTTAGATCTCATGAATTGTTGATCCATTATAACAATGAATTTGCTCATGATTCCAGACAGGTACACTCTTTGAATTTCCTGAATTAGACTGATCGCCAGCATGTGAGGAAGGAGAAGTGTGAGAATCCACTGAGATCTCCAAGCCTATGTCTGGGTCTCCATCTTGCATGTTTCACTTTTTTTTTTTGGAAATGTTCTGCAAAAAAGCTGAACCCCAAAATAGATATGGCAAAACCAAAATAACGTTGCTACTTCTAACTAGTTTATTTTACAAGTTCTATGGAAGGTGAATCTAGAAGTAAAATTTGAGTGAATGACTGTGTGGTTTTTTTTTTTTTTTAAGTGTCTTGGTAGTCATATTTTTTAAAAAGTTGTTTTATTGTGTGTGAATTTTTAGATACCTCTCATCTAAGTCAGAACTTCCCCTGCATACCCCCTCTACCCCCCTGCCACTGGGATGGGGAGGGTAAATGGGCAAAAGAGGAAACTTGTGGGCTTCAGATAAAGTTAGCTTAATAGGGCAACAAAGGAAATACTAATACTACTGAAAATAGTAATGATAATAACAACGATAATAATGAATATGCAAAACAAACTATGTACAATACCATATTTTTCACCACCCGATGCCTGATCTGCAGCCAGTCCCCAAGCAGAGATGATGGACACCCTGGATTTTTGCAAATTTCACAAAATTCCTGGAAAAGTTGAAACTCCCAGAAAACTGAAAAGCTGCTAGCCTCCTGCCCCCTGGCCAACCCCCATTTATAAACTGAGCCTGACACCTATGGCATGGAATGTTTCCAGTGGTCAGCTTGGGCCAGCTGCCGGGCTGTGCTCCTTCCCAGCTCCTGCACACCGGCTCATTAGCTGAATACGAGAAACTGGAAAAGGTTCTTGGTTTCATAGCAACAACTGAAAACTTCAGTGATGTCAACAGTCTTCTCATACTAAACCCAAAACACAGCAGCTACTGAGAGGAAAATTAATGCTATCCCAGCTGAAACCGGGATACACAGGATGTGTTCAGGTCTTGTACTCTTATCTTTGACAAATGCAGCCAAAGTCCGGTATGAGCTTCGGTACCACTCACATAGTAATAAGAAGCTGTGCACAAGACGCTACAACGCTGTCTCTTTATTTGTATCACAGAATAGAATTAAGCTTCTGGTATCAGGCAGTTACTGTCTGTTAATTTGTTTGTATTAAAGAGTAAAAATACAGCCCAAGTTGTGAAGTGGATTAATACACCATGATTTCAGCTCTTTGGACTCAGTTAATGCCTGTTAATTAATTTGTTCTGAGTAGCTGAACCAAGCAGTGAAGTGGATTAATGCACTAACATTTCAGCTCTTTCGACCAAATTTCAAAGCTTTCGACCAAATTTCTAGCTTGGTGAATGAGGAGTTTTGTCATAGCCTAGATCAAAGTGGGCATTTTGTCTTCATCACAGACTACCACTTCATTTGTCAGTCTGGCAGCTCCTGTATAGGAAAGCACAAGAATGCCAGCTCTGTAGAGTACTGTGTATGTATAGTCAAGTCCAACAACATATCCAGATTTTTTTGCTGTGCAGATCTATGATCTAAACATAATGCATTCCAGCTTTGCAGTCTTTTGTAATATATTATTTTTGCTAGGAGTCAATACAGCCCTAGTCTAATGGAAGGGAGGAAGGAAGTGGTGCAGGTGCATGACTGCAACATTACATTACATGCAAGGGTATAGCAGTACTAATGGAAAGAAAAGTATTGAAACTCCCTCACAGTTAAACTGTTCTTGATTACTGCAACAAGAAACCGACTTCTGAGACTGTTAATAAAAGGGGTCTTATTTTTCAGCATGAGGTAACTGGCAATTTTTTTGCAATACCCAGGTCTCCTATATGTAATCTGTGTTATGCAAAGAGTATGATTCAACTGGGTGTTCCCAACTGACTGCATGTGCACAGCTGAGGCTGCCAAAACATACAGGGTAGAGTTGCAGGACACACAGTCAGTGTCTGCAGTGTGATTTCCTCCCCTCCTC